>Ga0114969_10001384_pt1 | contig 20559 bp, 20 predicted proteins | sample M_130807_MF_Meta_FD_87316 | JGI IMG/M metagenome (GOLD analysis project Ga0114969, IMG submission 87316) | Freshwater microbial communities from Lake Montjoie, Canada to study carbon cycling - M_130807_MF_MetaG | ecosystem: Environmental > Aquatic > Freshwater > Lake | place: Lake Montjoie...
ACATCTACCAATGTTATATTAACATTACATAAATTTGAATATTATTATAATAAACCACATACATTTTGTAATATTGCTGATATAGCATTTAAATTATATCTAAGTAATTTGAATAATGAAAACTGGTATATCAAAATGGAATTTGCAAAAGCTATTAAACTTTTTAAGACACCAAATGAACAAGAAATGGGTGCTTTATGGAAAGCAATATTTAATAATATTAAAAACAGATATAGTAATAATGATATGGATAAATGGAGTTTAACACAAAAATATAAAATAATAATTAATATGATAAAATGGAATCAATTTGAATATATAATAAATCAAAAAACTTTTATTGAAAAGCAAGTTTTATATAATCGTATTATATCTAATATAATAGGATTAATAAATTTATTATTTACATCAGAATATATCAAGTTATCTGAAGAGCAAATGTTTATAAAACTTAATAAAAGATTATATTTTGTAAGATGTGCTAAGAGAAAGACCAAGCGATTAAAATTAAATAGACATATAAATAACTTATCACCTCTAATAATAGCATTAAAACAAAAATTTAATAATTTACAATTTGACAATTTTATTAAAAAACAACAACCAATGTTATATGAATTAAATAAAAATATGTATATAATGGGTAATATTAATCATATGCGTATTATTGTATTAAATTCATCATGTTTATCAATATTGCATACACACTTAAACTCATCTTATCTAGTTAAAATAATAGAATTTGAGATAAATAATATAACTATATATGGGATTATTGACATTGATATACCACATACAACATATGATGAACGATGTAGCTTTTTATTAAACATTCATCTGTTTAAAAAAACTACTAAAAATTCAATTGATTCATTAGAATCATATATGCAAGAATTAAAAACAGATTATGAAAATATGATTCTATATGCAAATGAAAATAATGATACTATATCATTCTTATGGTGGCCTTTAACGGTCTATAAATATACAGGTCATAAACAAACTATATGTAGTGATTTTATAAAAAAGAATGCTATATCATCTAGGTCATATTATCAAACTATTTCTATTATCTCTAATAATAGATAATTTATTTATTTTTTAGATTTAACCAATCTAATATTTTAATATATACTAATTGTGGTATAATATCATTTATATCATTTGGTACTAAAATAGAATGTTCTGTATTTGGTAATATTACCAATTTTTTGTCAGTATATTTAATATTATCAAATACGGTTTTAATACCTTCATATGAAATAACTTTATCATTTGAACCGTAAAATATTAATAATGGTGTGTTTAATTCAGACACATTTAATGGAAGCCATATACTAATATTATATATTTCTCTTAATGTGCATAATGGATAGGGGGCATCATAATCATATAAAGATTTTTGTTTTAGTTCTAGATATTTCATATTTCTAGTAGTTTTAGTGGCTATATTAGTTGATGGTAAATTAACACGTTTTGTAGGAAAAATATAACTAGTAAATTCTAATAATTTTATTAATATTTTTGAAGGTTTAATATTTTCATCTATACCACACAAGGGACTTAATAATATAATACCTTTTATAAAATCAGTATTATTAATATTATCAATCATATATTTTAATACAACTGCTGCACCCATAGATTCTGCTAATAAAAATATTTTTTTATCAGAATGTATATTTAAAATATGTATAATAACATTTTCTAAATCGTTAACTAAATCATTAAAATTTTTAATACAACATTTTATTCCATAACTTCTACCATGACCATGAAATTCAAAAGCATACGATTTATATTTTACATTTGAAAAGAAATTATCTCTTTCATAAAAACAATTATTACATTTATAAACTGGTTGAAAATGTGAACCAATACCGTGTATATGTATTATTATTGCATTTATATTATATATTTCTCTACCTTCAATTATATTAATTTTACCATTTATACCATTAATAAACATAATATATAATATATTAGATATATATTATATATTTAGACACAATTTTGTCAATATTGAATTAATATTATATGAATCATCATAACAAATTATAAATATTTATTATAATGCGTATTATTTTTTAATGTTAAATATTTCATTTTATATTTCATATACTTATACGCGATGGGCGGTTGGGGTTTTTTTACAAGTAGTTCATAATGTTCGGCATTAAACATAATACCAGTACTATTACAATGATATAAATATACAGCTGAGCCATCTGTAAATGTAGAAAACTCTTCATCATCATCTCTAAATTTAATTTCATTTTTAATATCTTCAAAATTATTATTCAGGTTGCCATCCATTTGATATATTATTATATTAAAACGTGTTAAATATATTGCTGTAATTATTTCAAGTAGACCTCCAAATTTTTGTTCGTTCCGCATCTGTGTAATATAATCTTCAATAATTTTATCTGTTATATTATCCACTGAATGTTTTAATATTTCTGCTATCCACTCTTCAATAATTATAACTGACTGACCAGGTGATCCAGTAGATTGTATTATAGATGTACTTAAATTTCTAATTTTTATTAATTTTTTAATTACATGCTCAAGATTATTACAAATAATTTCCCGAATCTGCAATGGTGTAAACTTTTTCCATTCGTTTATTCCTAATTGTAAACTTTGAAATAAACAATTTCCATTACCAAGAGTTGGTATTTCTTTAAATTTGCTCTGTAATTTTTTATTAAAATAACATGTAATTGGAAAAAATTTTTCAAATTCATCAGTCTGTTTTAATATTTCCACAAATGCGGTAATATCTAAAGGTTGTCCAACATAGATTGGTAAATATTTATCATATAATTTCTCTAACTGTAACTTATAAATTGTATACTTATCTATATCTGTGTATGGTGGTTTACCCATTATTTTATTGATTGCATCATTAATTACTGAAAATTTAAATTCTGTTAGAGACATAGGTGTAGATAATGAAGATTGTTTTATACTAACCGAATCATTCACACAATCTAAATGACTAGAAAATTGTCCATTAAGATTAGGTATACAAATAAAACTAATTATTTTTTGGTTTGCAGTTGGAACTGCAGGTAGAACCGCATCTGGGACCACCACTGGAACCACCGCTAAAGCAGGAGTGGGTATTTTAATTATAGCATAAACAGGTTTATGATCTGAAGTCAATTTCGTCTTAATATTATCCATAAAATATTGAACAATTGTATTATGTGTACTATATTTCAAGTTAGCATCAATTAAAATATAATCACCAATTGAAAAATCTTTATCATCTGCTGTGCGCAAACTGCTGTGACCTGTACAACATGTTTTTGGTGGTTTTGTTTTTTGCGATGATACAACTATTGAGCTTAAATTTTGAAATGATGTATTAATTTTAAATGGTTGTAATCCTTGCCAATAATTTTCACCAGCATTATCATTAAAATCACCTAATACAATAGTTTTAAATGTATTCTCTGTAAACAGATGTGATCCATTGCTTAATTTCTCATTTTCAATATTCATAAAATCCTTCTGTGTTTTAGACGAATCGACAATAAATAAGTTTTCTATATCAGCGCCTAAAGTTTTTTCTAAATAGTCTTTTGAAAAATATTCACTTTTTGTACGATCATAATGACCATTATGTAAATTAATTATAATATATTTATCAGAGGTCTTATTATGTTGTAAAAAAATTATATGATACGGTCTCCCTTGTTTATTAAAAAGATTACCAACTTTAACAGCCAAAACTTTAAATTTTTGTATATTATAAAATGTAGTTAAATCAACAATGGAATTCTTGTTTAAAGCATGATGAATACATCCCATCTTTCGTAATTTATCACTCTCACTTATAATCACATTATATTTTGCTGCTTCTTGTAATCCAATAATATCATATTCCTCCTGATCAATTAAATCAACAACATTAAGTAAACATGTGTTTTTGTTATTTTTACAGTATATCGCTAAAGTATTACTAGTTTGATTTGCTGACATACACTCCCAACAAATATTCCATGATAAAATTTTTAATTTATCCATATAATATTAATAGAATTTAAAATTTTAATATTATATAAATCATTAAAAGATATTATAATATGTGTTATTTTTTAATGTTAAATATTTCATTTTATATTTCATATATTTATACGCATACGGCAGTGGGTGTGTTTCTACTAGTATGATCTTGTCTTTAAAAAAGTCATCCTCTTTTAATATATCCATAAATGATTTAAAATCTAAATAGTCGTATCCAGTATAGAGTTTTAATTTTTCATCATATAATTTTTGTAACTTGTGTTCATACGTATCTATCAAAGATTGATAACTCCAAAAATCATCGCCAAAGTCCTTGTATAATTTACTTATTATTTGATTCAACACCTCATTAATTACTTCTGTTTTAAGTTGTGCTGGATCCTGTTTTATACTAACCGTATCACTCTCACAATCTAAACGACTAGGAAATTGTCCATTAAGATTAGGTATACAAATATATTCCTTTGAAAGTGTTAAAGATTGCATTTTGGGTTTTGCTGTTGATTTTGCTTTTTTAATTAAATCTAATATAATATGTGTTCTAGTGTTTGTCCCCGTTAATAATAGTTCAGCTTTTTTAAGTATTTCTTCTATGTCACGTCGTTCAATTTCATCAGGCGGGTCATCTGATTTAATAGGTTCGAATAAATCATAATGAATATGATGATGATATATAGTTAATGGTGGTATAGTGGAATTTATTGTTATAAACTTATTACTTTTTAAATAATCTTTAAGAAGCTCAAATGTGTTTAATAATACCAATTGTTTATTTCCTTGTGAATCTGTCTCAGAATAATATAGTTTTATATCTTGGTTTGTTAACAATATTGCAGTTAAAATTTCAATATCAGTACCATATGTACCTACTCTACACATATTTGTAATATAGTTATCATCCGTGTTAGATGATTCCATAAGTGTAAAATACGACAATCCTATTTCATTGGATGTGAAATCGTCTATTGTAGTGACAGGATTATTTTTCAAGTATATATTTTTAAGCTTTTCAATTACAACAGGTAGTTTTTTACAAATCTCAGCGCGCGTATTTTCGTGATGCTTGTTAGCATCACCCTTCCATTTTTTCTTCCATTCTTTTAGGTATAAGAAACAATAAAATAAACAATTACCATCCGCAGGTATTGCTATTTGTCTATATGTTAATTTTAAATGCTCTGGAAAAGGAGATTTATATGGTATAATATCCGAAAATTCACCATAATCTAGTATCTTATATATTAAGTTATTACTATTTTTGCTACCTATAATTTCAGCATAAGCATAATTGAGTTTGTCAACATATTCCTGAATTTGATCTATCTTAAATGCTGGTGATAGTGACATTTTATATATAACTTCTAAAATAATATCAGTTTTTTGTGGTGATTGCATAATTAAATATTATATTATATTATATTATAAAAATAATAATTAATATATATTTATTATTAACTAGATTTTTGTAATTTTAAATTTAAGTATTTCATTTTATATTTAAGATACTTATATTTAAAATCATTAGTATCCACGTGACATTTAATTAGAGACTGAAAATTTCCATTTGGATTAGGTATACAAATATATGGTGCTTTAGGTTTGCTGGATATTTTATGTAAATCTTCTAATGAATTCAGTGTATATATAAGTATTTCTTGTATGTCTTCAGGTTCATTATTTAAAAAATCTTTAGATTTTTTAGATACTCTAGTTGGAGAAAAAGTTTTAACTTTTTCCCCAGGTTCATTTATCATATACAATGATAAATCAATAGGCATTAATATTTCATAATGAGTTGTATTATTAAATAAATTTATTGTAGGTAATGTATCGTCTATAAATATTTTATTCTTTTTACGTAAAAAGTTTTTTATTGAGTCAAAATATTCATGTATTTGTCCATTACCCTCATAATTACGACGATATACATTTATATTTTGGCGTGTGATATATATTGCGGTTAATATTTCAATATAAGTGCCCCATTCTTTGGGAGTACACATGTATTTAATATACTCATCTGCATTTAACATTTCTTTCTCTTGTAGTAAAATAAATAAATTGGGTTTATCATCTTTTGGTGAACTGTTTGGGTCTTTGGGTGGGGCATGCTCATCGTAGTATGTGTTTTCGAGTTTTTCAATCATTTCGCGTAGATAACTACAAATAATATCACGAATTTCTTGGTGAGTATTTGATTTCCATATATTTAGATATCGTAAACAATGAAATAGACAATTTCCATCACCTTTTATAAATTTTTTTTTATATATAGTTGAGAGAGGAGGTGGTAAGGTTGATCCAGACATAAAAAATTTTTCAAATTGTGGTAATTTTTGTATAATAGTTATTAAATTATCAATAGTTACAATTTTTATTACAGGTGGGTTATTGCTATCATATATTTTACTTAATTCATAAACATAGCTATCAATCTTTGATAACTGTAATTCTTTGGTCCATGCCATTTCACGTATAACCCCAAAAATAACATCATTTTTTATATTAGTTGTCATAATTAAATAAGTATAGATTATAAAAATAAATTAAATTATTTTAAGAACATTTTTTATAACATAACCAATAAGCATTCATTAAGTGAAAAAAAAATCTATTTATAATTAATGTATATTAATAGTGATAATTATTATAAATATATAAAATATAAATATAAATATATAAAATTGAAAAATATTAAAAATCAAGTCGGTGGAGCAATTGAAACATCTAGTATTATAAATGATAAATCTACAATATTAGCATTTCTTTCACCATTAGTTATACCTTTTACAATGAATAAAATGACATATGATGTTAATGGATATATTATACATATAATTAAAATAATATTAAATCAAGATGATAAACCGGTGTTGTTTGCATTAGCAGGTATTAGTCATAAATCATTTGTAGGAACATCAACTGTTATTTTAAGTAAACTAAATTTATTAAAGGAAAAATTTAAAGAAATTTATTTAGTTGAATATGATTCATATAAACCAATGCAAAATATTGCATGTGAAATAAGAAATAAAAATAAAAAAAGTAAAAATATAGATAAAATTTATAAACCAGAATTAGATATGAATGATAATATAGCTAATAATCTAAATGAAATAATATTACAATTAAATTTAACTAATGTGCATTTATTGGGCAAGTGTAATGGTGCATGGGTAGTTACATTATTATTATTAAAAAATAATATTTATAAAGGATTATACTTGGCAGTTCCTGGAATACCATTTAATGTTGACATATTAAATCAACTCAGTAATAATAGATTAGAAGAAATTAATTTTGTATTTGGTTGGATTCAACAAGATGCATATGAATTTGATTGGGGTAACAAATCATTTGAAGAGAAACCAGTTTATGATAAAACAATGAAAAAAATTAAAAAGCAAAAAGGAATTGATATAAAATATAAAACCGAAATGTATGATAATGGTAAATCAAAAAAAGATAATGATTCGCACGAAATATCTCCATTAATGATTAATGATATAATTTCAACTTTATAATTTATATTATTTTAAGAACATTTTTTATAACATAACCAATATGCATTCATTAAATGTTTTGTTAATTCTGTCTCTGTTGTAATTTCTGAATATGAACTATCATCAAATAAATACCATTTATTATTTTCTTGTTTGCCAACATATACATAATGTCCACCATCAAGACCACCATAATGTAAAATAGCACCTTGTAATGAATAATTACGCCATTCAATATTAATTTGTATTGGTTGATTGTTTTTAATAATACGATTATTAATACAACTATATCGTTTAAAATAAATAAATAAATAATATGGCCATGTTTTAATTTCATTTTTTTTAGATGCAATTCTTAAATCATTACACTTTTCACAAAAATAAGCATTATCCATATCTAATTTTTCTGATTGTCTAAATAATCTGTATGCTTCATCTAATGTTTTAATATTTGGATTAATATCTAGTAATAATACATTATTATTTTCTGTATTATTAGATTCATTTAAACATGTTAATAATTTACATTTAACACGAATATTTATTGTAATACCAAATATGGAACCAATACTTTTAGAATTACTATCTATTTTTTTTATTTCATTATTAATAATATCTAATAAATATATAATAAATTCAGTAGAATCTTGTTGGTCATTGCCTGTAAATATTTCACATTGTTGATCTAACATTTGTTTCATTTTAATTGGTATAATCGTGTTATTAGTTGTATTATAATAATCATTAATCAAATCTGCTATGATAGTAAGTATTTGTGAATTTTTTGCATAATAAAGTATAATATCACAAAAATCTTTATTTTGAATTAACATTTGTAATCCTGCATTTAAATAACAAGTATTACCAATATTAGCAAAACCTTTCATTATAATAAAATAATAGAATAACAATCTTTTAATTATTTTTAAATTATGTTATAAATTGATATAATCAAAAAATTGAAATAATAAGTAGTTGATAGTATCATAATATAATTGAATAGTAAACCCATGCACATTTCAAACGGTATGCTTCAGAGCTGGTATAAGATATACCGCCCTTCACCATCAACGAGAGAAGATATATCCATCGCAAAGTGCTATGCAGAACGAGCGCGCATGCTTGCAGAATACAACGCTGCGCAAGCGATCTTGTTCAAGGAATACGACACTGAACTAGAGCGCTTGCTTAAACAATACTACAATGGACAGTCGCATAGGGTCAATGGATTCGACCCTGTCCATGAACGCTTGCTCAATAAACTCAACGAGGACCTTAGAAAACTTGATTGGATGCTGCGCTAATGGCGCAGCACATGCACGTAGTAATAATAATTAGTTCCAAGTTAAATTTTTAACTTTTATATCCAATATCTATAATCTATTATATAATAATGGTATTATACAATATCTATAATCTATTATATAATAATGGTATTATACAATATCTATAATCTATTATATAATAATGGTATTATACAATTATAAATATAAAATATCAAATCCAAATATAAAATACAACATTGTGCATCCAAAATTAGAAATATTTAGAGGAAATATAATTAATGCTATATTTAATAAATTTTATAAAATATGTAAAAAATATAATAATAATATTTTATTAGAAAAAATGAATATGATTTTTATTTTATTTTGTTGGGCAAATAATAATAATGTTGATCCGGTTATTCCTTATAAAACAGATAATAAATATGATTATTTGCAATTAAAAGAAAATTTAATTAGTTATGATTTAGATCCAGAAAAAATAATAAAAGAAATGAATTTTGAATATTTACTAAAATTTTATATTGATCAATTCGATAAAGTTTATACTACATTAGATATAAATAAACCAATTGTTATAACTTATAAATCAGATACAAAAACTATTATTTATAAAAAAAAATATGTTGTTAAAGTGTTATTTATTGATAAATTAGATAGATTTTATAATAATAGATTTAGTAATAAATATGCATTATATTTTTGTATATTTTATAGATATAAAATATTAGATGCCGGTAATCAACAATTAGCAGTTAATTCTAATTTCAAAAAAGATATTAGAAAACATTTTGGAGTAAATATAGAATTATTTGCATCATGTATCAATAGAATTTATAATAATTATGGCTCATTATTTTATGATTTAGAAAAACATTTCGGCTCGCTTGGAAGTTTTAATAATATTACACCTATTAAAGGTTTATATTTTGCAAATCCTCCGTTTGATAATAATATTATGAGCAATATGGCTACTAAATTATTAGCATGTTTAGAGGCAAGTGATAAAAGCGATAATCCACTTGGGTTTATAATAACTGTTCCTATATGGGATGGACCTACACAACAAAAAATTAATAAATTATGTAAAACAAATTATGTATCTGATTTACCATATGACTGTAATTCTATTTTAACAAAATCAAAATATTTATATAAAAAATATATTTTTTGTAAAAATAATTTTCCGTATTACAGTTTTATACAAGATAGAAATATAAATGCAACTAATACATATTTATTTATTATTAAAAATAGTCTGCTTGAATTTGATTTAACTTTATTTGAAAAATTATTACATAGAAATAAATTACAATTTATCAATGTCTAAAAAATATAAATATTTATATTTTTTGTGGCAAATCCTGTGGATGTCCGATAGACTAATAGTCTTCATCTTCGTCTTCTTGCGTAACGCGATTGAGGTTCCGGAGTTCCTCTTGGTACCACATAATTTTACTGGCACAATCTTCGAGTTCCGCTTGGAGTTCCTTTTGGAGCTGCGCATTTTCACCGGCACAATATTGGAGTTTCGCTTGGACCCGCGCACGTTCACTGATCCAATAATTGAGGAATTCGAGTGTCTGGTCATATGCAAAAAACGGGGCCCAGAGTTTGCGGCTCCAATCCCGGATCTCCTTAATCTCTTCAGCCTTTCGCAGTTCCATTTCTTCCTCCCACTCTCTCGCCACCACGGGACTTGTATCTTCTGGGTCTTGCTCATAAAGCCATAACAACCCTAAAGGATTTTCGGAAATTGCCTTTGAGTCTTCTAGGTCATACCTAATTTGTCTTTTGATGGGAAATTTTTCTGGCAAAGAGGACATGCAAGGAAATGGAAATCTGGTATATAAATACATATAAAACTACTATACACTTATATTTTCAATTTTTTATAATATACAAATAAATTACAATTTATAAATGTTTAGTGAATATATGTAGAATCACTAAACATTTATATTTATACATTATAAACATTAGTAACTCTACAATAGACAAAGACATTACACCGTTTGCTTCTTGCATAAACTAATCAAATAACATACTACTCATTTCATCATCAAAACTACCATTTAGAATCTTATTGTATAATTTATCCGCTTCTTGCGCGCACTCTTTTCTTGCACGTTCAGCTTCTTTAAATTCTACTGCAGCAATGCGATCTTTTTCGGCTTTTTGTTCATCACATGTCATAAACAACAAGGTTCCCCATTTGTCAGAATCACACTCTCGGGAGAGGCGTAAGAGTAAATTGTCAGACTCTCTAGCACACTCTTCCAGACGAGCTATACGCGCTATTTCATTACGTTCATTCTCAAAACGCTTTTGAGCAACTTTATAAGCATTAAACCTATCACGATTTTTTATGAGTTCTTCAATAATTGGTATTACTTTTTTGCTTTCTTTTGGATCTAACAAATCACAGATATCTTGTGGGTCACTATATCCATCGAGAATACGCATTACCTCTGCATAAAGCAGATTTTTAAATGCATTTTTGGCAATCATGCTACACATGAGTATAGTGATTTTACTTATATATAATATAGAATAATACACTTATATTTTCAATTTTTTTATAATATAAAAATTATTAAGTAAAATATTTATATCATGTAATATTAAATGGCTAAAAATATTTATGGAGCAGTTGGTTATACTATATTAAAACATCCTACTACAGGTAAACTTATTATTATTTTTGCTGATAGACATGACAATTTAAATACATGTGATGATAATATTAGTATGGCAGAATGGATGAAACTTAATATGGGTGAATGTGTAGTATTATTAGAAGAAGTACCGCGAATAGGTGTAAAATTATCTGAATTATGGCCAGCCTCAATACATACACAAGATTTAAAAAATTTATTTTTAAAATATCCAAAATATATAATTGGTTTTGATATAAGACATTTAGTAATGCCATTTTCATGGGAAACAATAACTGTTGATAATAATAAAAATAAACAAATATTATTATATGATTATCTAAAAAATATAGATGAGTTTTTTTGTTTAAAAAATCCATATTTAAAACAGCAATTTGCATATTATGATATAAATAATATAAAATATACACTAACTGGTGAACATTATCTTATAATAAAAAACTACTACACTCAATTTTTAAATAAATATGTATCATATTTAAAATTACCAATTACAACTATTAAATTAAAACATGAAGAAATATTTGAAGAATTAAATTTAATATTAGATAAAATAATGGAGTGGTATGGTTGCGGTATGTGTATATTATATAAAGATATGCCAATTATTTTACATGCAGGATTAGCTCATACAGAATATATAGTTGAAATATTACAAACACATTATAAATATATACCTACAGAAGAATATGGTATAAATGATATAAAAGATATAGATCCATTTAAATCAGATGGATGTGTTCCTAATCCGCAAAATGAAAATCATACATATAAATAATTTTATTATACTATAGTATAATAAAAAAATCTGCATTAATAATAATGAGTGATAAATATGTATTTTCAGAAGCTGATTATATTTCAGGTGATGGTATGATGACTAGTATATGGGGCCCTCCAATGTGGCATTTTTTACATATTATTAGTTTTAATTATCCTATAAAACCAACTAACATACAAAAAGAACATTATTATAATTTTTTTTATAATTTACAAAATATTTTACCTTGTAAATATTGTCGAGATAATTTAACTAAAAATTATATTGAATTACCATTAAATATGACTGTATTTAAAAATCGTGAATCATTAAGTAAATATGTTTATAATTTACATGAATTAATTAATAAAATGTTAGGTAAAGTATCTAATTTAAGTTATAAAGATGTTAGAGATAGATATGAACATTTTAGATCACGTTGTTTAGAACCACCTTCTAACATGAAAAAAATTAAACATGATGGAAAACATGAAAAAGGATGCACAGAACCATTATATGGTGTTAAATCACAATGTTTATTAACAATAGTGCCAAAAGATTCAAGATTAAAATCACTTAAAATTGATAGCAAATGTAAATTAACAAAAAAATAAATTATTGTCTTTTTTTTGTTTTATGAAAATATATATTATTTAATAATTTATGATTTATATATTTTGAAGTATATTGATTATATCTTGGAAAATTATGATAATTATATTTTTTAATTTGTGCATATGGATATAAAATATTATAAGGATTGTAATAGTCATGTGAAAAATAATTAAATTCCCAATCTTGAACAGAATGTCCCGGATTTGCAATATTATTAATCAAATACTCTGGAATTATATCAATATGATATATTATTTTATCATCTAAATATTTATTCACATCATGTGTTCCTGCTGGTAAATTAATAATTTTATTTTCTTTATAAACAATTCTAGCAATGTAATTATCCGGTATTTTTATTTGAATTATATCATTATTTTTAAATAAATTAATAATTTCTTGTTCAGTGAAAACAGATTCATCTGTTAGTATTAGTGTATTATCACTCTCTTTAAAAAAATTTTCATACAATTTAATAGATTTACTATTTGTAAATAATATTCTTATACATATAATTATAAATATTAAAATAAATATTATTCTTATTTCCATTATAGATTATAAAATATTAGATTATATTTTATAAATTACAATTTATTTACTTATTTTAGCATTTTCACATTCTATATGCGTGGGATATTGTCCATTTGAATTAGGTATACACACAAATGCATCATTAATTGCCGGTTCTGTGTTGACGGTATCTGTAATTAGTGGTCCTGTGTTGCCGCTATCTTTATAAACATTAATAATTCTATTTTTAATAAATTCTATTTGACTAGTTTCTTTAGTATATTTAAATTTTGGGTTTGCATCTCTATATCCATTTGGCATAATTGTGCCAGGATTTAGCGTATCACTGTCAACATTTACATCCTCCATTGATAACACGCGTCCATTGTTTTTACTATAAATTGTATAATAATTATCATCTATTATTTTTCCAAATCCAATTGTCCCAATTATATTAAAACCAGCATCTACTAAATTTTGATAAACAAAAATATCGGGTCCACCAATACCTTCTATACATACAATTCCTTCATCATATATATACTTGAACATTATTAAACACATTCTATTAATTGTTTCGGTTGCAGTAATTGTATCTACTGGAGCATATATATTTAGTTGACCATTTAACCAAGATAATGAACCATTATCAATTATACCTGCAAAAAATTTATGACCCAGCGATTCTAGTGTTTTATCTAAATTATCCCAATAAGTAGGATTATGATGCCAGCTTTGATTAACGCCATAATTTGCAGTCGCATGATCACCCACTTCATAAAATCCATTCCCATATAATTTTGAACTACCTCCGCCAAAAACTAAACATTGAAATGGGGGATTACCTGAACCTTTTTGTATCATTTTATTTTTTAATATTAGATATTTATTTTTATATTTTAAATATTTGTGTTGAAATAAACTAGTATTATTCATATATAATAAACTCCATAAATTTAAATTGTTTTCTTTTTATTCATTGATTTTAATTGTTTATTAATATCAATTAAATCACGTTGTGATAAATTCTGTTGTTTTATAACATCATTTTCTTTTAGTTGGACTGTTTCAATATCTTCATCTGATTCTGACTCATAAGATGATAGTTGATCATCTATATTTATAAATTCCATATCATCATCTTGTATAATTTCGTGTGTATCAGATGATTGTTTTATTTTAGATTGTGGTTTTATAATTTCTGCAATATCTATTTTATTTTCTGTAGATTGATACTTATCTTTGCGGTCGTATGCCATTTGTGAATTCTGTTTAAATGCTTCGCGCGCACGAGCGTCAGTATCTGCATTAAACATACTTGATTTACCACTTAATACTTGTATTACATCTGTTTTCATTTTATAATAATAATAAAATACGCATCCAATAATAACTGCAAACCCAATAATATATAAATATAAATATTTGGAATTAACTTTACTCATAATAAGATTTATAAAATTATTGGATCGCACACTAACTTCATCCGCTATACTAGCTGGATTAACAGGAGCAACAGGAATATTTAACTCAGCCATATATTAAAAGTAAGATTAAAAAAATAATTATTTAAACTCACTTTTTGTATAATTAAATAAATTATTTATTATTATATCTTTTATTTCAGTTGATATATTCAAATAAAATAAAATTCCAGTAATTGGATTATAAACATTAATTATTTGTTTTTCAGATATAATTAATTTTATTAATAATTCTATTAAATATGTTTCTGAAATTTCATTTATATTAGCAATTTCAATAATATTATTATCATCATATAAATCAATTGTGCAATATAATTTATATTTATGATTATAACAAATACCACCTATTTTAAGATTAATAAACATATTTGATAAATATTGTATGTTAAATTTATCTAATTTAATCTCATTTTTATTTAATAGTTTTAATAAATTATTTGGATTATATAATTCTTGTAATGTATTATCTTGTTGTAAAACTCCAAATAAATATTGAACTAGTAATTTAATAAAATCATCAGCATATGGGGGGTTAATAATAGTTGTTAGTGTTAATTTATTTAATAAAATTAAATCAGTAGATTTTATTTGTTCAAAATTAGTTTTTAATATATTATCAGAATTTATATCACAAATTATATTATTTATATTATTTATTTTATTAAATGTTATCTTATTAGTTAAAATGAATTTATTTATTGTTTTATAATTGTATTCTAAATATTTTTCTAATCTATGAATTTGAAATGGTTGATATATACATTTACTTACTAAACCAAATTTATAAAACTCATTATATTTAAATATATTCTTATCATAATATTGTTTTGTAACTGTATAAAATATATTATTACTAGTATGTGTATTAATACATAATGTTATAAATGATTCATTATGTTCATATACAGATATTTTATTAATTTTATTACCTGTTTTTTCTAAATATTTAGAAAAATGTTTTAAATCATTTACTAATTCATCAGATAATTTATCACTGTTTATTTGTGATAATTTTAATTGAGAAATACATAATGGTTCACAATAAATAAAATTACTCATATTAAATTCCATAGAAATAATAACTACTGGACTTATTTGATTTAATTTAATTTTAGATACTATATATTTCCCCTTAATATCTATTTGTGATGCGGTAAATGGCACATATCCTATTTTATGACCTGTTAATGTATATGCACCTATTGCATCTTTATTAATTTTATTTTTTGGATTTGGTAATAATTTTATAGGGTCTCCTAATTTAAGAGTTTTAATATTATCTATAAAAGTAAAAATACCATTAATTTCTATTTGCAACATTAAATAAGTTAATAAAAATATTTTATTTTTTACGATATATAATAATAATATTTATTGTGATAAATTAGGAGTTTGAATACTGTTTTTCTTCAAATTTAATATTACAATTACTAAAAATACACTGAACAAGTTTTTGGAAAATAAATCAATAATATTATAAGCTATATTTTTCTGTTCATATGGTAAAAATGCAACTACGCCATATAGTGTCCATAATATTAAAAAGAAGCAATATAGTTTTAATTTATTTTTATCTGTATTATTAGATAAATATTTATCATAAATTAATTTAAAATAATAGACAAATGGTATAAAACCAATCATAATAGATGTGTTATAATTTATATAATTTAATTCACCTGCTAATCCAAATAACATCATGCTCAAATTTAGAATAATTATTTTTGATATAAATAATTTATTTTTACTTATATATTCTTTTAGAGTAGATTTTTCTTGATTGCTTAGATAAGCTAATAATGTTATTAACATTGTAGGAGTAGTTATTATCCAATCTACATATCTATACGGAGTTATATTTTTAATCATTTCAAAATTAATTATCATCCAACAATAAAAAATAAATTCTATAATTTGAACACCAAATTCTAGTTTTAATATATCTTTAAAAATTACTTTCTCAGGCGGAACATCTATATTTAATCCATAAATATTTATTATACCAATAATAAATTGAATTATTAAAGAAAAATATGCAGATTCATATAACATTACTATTTATAAGAAAATAATATATCATCTAATGAATTTTTAATTTGATTCCATAGATTTATTTTTAAATAAGATTTTTTTTAACTTTACCAGTATTTGAAAAATAAATTCCATAATGATTGCCTTTTTCACCATTATCTTTTTTAATATATACATCTGAACCTTCAAGTATATATGATTTACCTTTAATTTTTATTTCAGCATATTCACACTGTTCAGAATCACTATCTGAATCACTATCTGAATCAGATATATTTAATGCTGGGACTTTTTTATATGTTTTAATAAAATTTGTTCTGTGATTTTCTGGGATTTCATCAATTAAATCATCAAAATCAATTGATTTATCTCCAGAATAATATCCTGAATCATCATCCTTTTCAAGAGGTTTTAAATGTTCCCACGTGTCTTTTATTATATTTTTATTATTATATTAAATTAAATTAATATCATTTCTGTATTTTTTCATATATTTAATATTATTATGTATTGTTGTTTTCAAATAATTAATTTTATTTTTATAGTCAGCGCGTTCTTTACTTGAAAATTTTGGATTATTTGTTAATTTTTCAAGTGTATCTAAATTAGCCGTTATTACTGTATCAAATAAATCTATTTTATTAGTTTTAATAACTTTATTAGTTTTCTCATCAATCATTGATGCATATGTATCATTTATAGAGGTTACACAAAAAGAATGATTCTCAGGAACAGTTTTGTCAAAATTAACAAGTTCTATTAAATATGTAATACTTTTTAATCCTTTATCCAATATGTCTTTTTGCATTTTATATGATATATGTTTTATTGAACTTTTTGATGGTGCATTTATAATATATTGAATATTATTAGTTGTATTATGTGAATTTTTTGTCGTATTGTGTGAATTATTTGTATTATGAGCATTTTTTGTATTATTTGAATTATTTTGATTTACTTTATTTTCTTTATTCTGTTCTTCTAATGTAATTGATTTTGATAATTTACATTTCTGTTCATGTCTCCAACGGCTATGACGATTTGCTAATTTTTTATTACAAAATTTACAACAATTTATTTCATTAGAACGATTTAATAATGGTATTGTAGATATGGATGGTGCTACTTGATTTACACACGGCATTTCATTATGATATTTATTATTATGTAACCAATAGCCTGTGTAGGATTTATAATCTTTTTTACAAATATTACAACTATAATTTTTATTCATTATAATATAATATTATATTTATTTAAATATTTTTTCACGTGTTATACATATGTTACCATTATTATTTATCATTTTAAACTGAAACTGTTGACTATTTTCTAAGCCCACATATGATATATTATTTTACCTTTGATGATTTTAGGTGATCATTTTTGTTATCATTCTCATGATTATGTGATCATTTTTGTTATCATTATTATGATAATATTATAGTATAGTTATCATTTTGATCATTGCATATAAAATATTATTTACAAAATTATTATATCTTATATGGAAAATGAATTTACCTAAAGGTAAAACAATATTATAATATTATGACAGTAATTATAATTAACAAAGATGAATATATTTCATCGGATGTATTATTTGAGAAAGCACCAGTATATTGTAAACTAAGTCGCTCAGGTAGAGATTTAATTAAAAAGAAGAAGATTGCTGATTATATTTTTGCAAAATTAGTAAATAATAAATGGTGTGTATCAGATGGTAAAAGTTATAAATATGATAAAATATTTATTAAGAAATCATTTTATGATACAATACCGGAAGTTAAACAAGATAAAGTAATCGTAGATGAAAATAATATTCAACTTGCACCTGATATTATTTATTTAGATGATAGTGAAAAATTTAAAGATGAAAATGGTGTATGTGTTGAAATTGAGACAAGAGGCACGCGGAAAGCTGATGAGATTTATTTCAAAGTGAAAGATGTATCAATTGGTTTTAAGTTAGAAAGATTAGAAGAAATAATTTCAAATAAACAAAAACATGGTTATAGTGAAAATATTCATTATAAATATTTTAATTGTCAAAAACCCATCCGGGATGTAAATAATAAAAATAAAAATATAATTAAGAAAGAATTATATTTAACATATGAAGGCATTTTAAGAGTATTATTTGCATCACATTCACCAAATGTTAAACCATTTATTAAATGGGCTACTGAAACACTATTTATTGTTCAAATGGGAAAACCTGAACAAAAGCAAACATTATCAGCTTCATTATTAGGTCTAAATACACAGACAATAAAAGATGTATTTAATTCTGGTTCCAATAAAACACCAACTGTTTATTTATTTAATATAGGTTCAGCTAATCAACTTCTAAAAACCAATATTTATAAAGATGATGATATTTTATGTAAATATGGATGCACTGATGATATTAGTAGACGAACATCAGAACATGAAAGAAACTTTAAAAAACAATATAATGTAGATATTACTCTTTTATTATATTCAATCATAGATCCACAATATATATTTGATGCAGAAACTAATATAAGACAATATTTCAAATCAAATAAAATATCATCGGATGATAAATCAGAATTAATAGTGATTAACAATAAAAATATTACTCAAATAAAACAACATTATAAAATGATACAGAATTCATATATTGGAAGATACGAAGAGATTAATAATAAAATAATACAATTAGAAAAATATATATTAGAATTAAAACATCAATTAGAATTAAAAGACAAAGATTTAGAATTAAAACAAAAAGATATTTTATTAGCAAATCAAAAGAATGAATTATTAGAAATGAAATTACTTATGCTAAAAACTCAAAAATCAGGATTATTAATTAAAAAATCATAGATATTTAATAAATTAAAATTCACTTCCATATTAAAAAATTGTTAGTTTATATAATATCTCTTATTTCTTCTAAATATTTTGTATGTAGTGGATATTTGCTTCTGACAACAATATGCCACAATTCAGCATCCATTGTTAGATCCAATACACTTTTATAAATGGCACATTGCATATATTTTTTATGACAAATATCTTTCATTATAACATCTTTGTTTTCATCCCATACACCTAATTGTTTTTTATTAAGTATTACTATTTTTCTATTCTTCCTAGCAATTTCGCCACCACCTTGACCTATTATGTGCCCGCTATCAATCGTAAAATTATAGGCAATCTCATTACTAACTAATTTTATTTTTTGAGATTGAAAACAATGTTCTATTGTATTATATCTAAAATTGTTGTAAGTAAATGGATATTCATGAAAATTTGATAAGATTTGGCGCCAATTTTTAATTTTATTTAGATCTTCATATTTGTTAGGATCTGAAACAACTTCATTTTTCCCTTTACCCGCATTAACATCTTTTGATTTAGAGTAATAAAATAATTTATCCATTATATGTCTTACTTTATTAAATAATTTAAAATCAAATTATTTAATAAATCAATTTTTTATATTAGTGATATATATATTAAATATTTGATTAAAACACAATAAACTATCATGAGTTTTATATTACTGTGGTAACTATTTTATTAGTTAATGATGATTTAAAATAAATTTTATATTTAATCAATAGTTATTATATTTAATTAATAGTTATTATATTTAATTAATAGTTATTATATTTA
>Ga0114969_10001386_pt1 | contig 20546 bp, 11 predicted proteins | sample M_130807_MF_Meta_FD_87316 | JGI IMG/M metagenome (GOLD analysis project Ga0114969, IMG submission 87316) | Freshwater microbial communities from Lake Montjoie, Canada to study carbon cycling - M_130807_MF_MetaG | ecosystem: Environmental > Aquatic > Freshwater > Lake | place: Lake Montjoie...
AAAGACATAGTCGGCGGGTAATTCACGATCGCTGCCTTCGACCTTGACGAACTTGCCATCTTTCATTTCAACTTCATGGATCAATAAGGCGCGCACATTGCCCGAACCATCATCAATAAAGCGTTCGGTATTCACGCTGAACAAACGCTCGCCGCCCTCTTCATGAGCCGACGTCACTTTGTACACCATGGCGAATTGCGGCCACGGATTTGCTTCTCCACGCTTCACTGGTGGTTGCGGCATGATTTCTAGTTGAGTCACCGACGCCGCGCCTTGACGATGTGAAGTACCAAGACAGTCAGCACCAGTATCGCCACCACCAATGATGATGACATGCTTGCCGCTCACGTTGATGGGAGAAACTTCCATGTCACCCTGCTGAACCTTGTTTGCCAACGGCAGATATTCCATTGCTTGGTAGATACCAGTCAATTCGCGACCAGGCACTGGAAGATCGCGCCATGCAGTTGCACCACATGCCAGTACCACCGAGTCGTATGTTGCCATCAAGACGTCGATGTCAATATTTTGACCAACGATTGCATTGGTTCTGAACTCAGTACCTTCAGCTTCCATCTGTGCGACGCGACGATCAACATGATGCTTTTCCATCTTGAATTCGGGAATGCCATAACGCAACAACCCGCCAATGCGGTCAGCGCGCTCAAGAACTGTGACTTCGTGTCCGGCGCGAGTGAGTTGTTGTGCAACGGCCAAGCCAGCAGGCCCCGAACCAATGACGGCAACACGCTTACCAGTTTTCACACTGGGCATCTGCGGAATCACCCAGCCTTCATCCCATGCCCGATCGATGATCTCAACTTCAACTTGCTTGATCGCGACTGGGTTTGAGTTAATTCCAACGACACATGCCGATTCACACGGTGCCGGGCACAAGCGACCAGTGAATTCTGGAAAGTTGTTCGTGGCATGAAGGCGTTCAATCGCCTCTTTCCAGTGATTGCGATAGACGAGGTCGTTCCAGTCGGGAATCAGGTTGCCGAGAGGGCAACCGTTATTGCAGAACGGAATACCGCAGTCCATGCAACGACCTGCTTGACGATTGAGTTCGTCACCGTCGAATGGTTCGTACACTTCTTTCCAGTCGCGCAAGCGCACTGGCACGGGCCGATGACTTGGGCTTTGGCGTTCCCATTTCAAGAATCCAGTTGTCTCACCCACGAGCCACCTCCATCACACGATTCAATGTTTCCTCTTCGCTGAGACCATTCGATTTGGCGTCAGCCATAACTTCAAGCACTCGCTTGTAATCACGCGGCATCACTTTGCGGAAGTTGGCAGACTCGGTTGCCCAACCCGCCAAAACCTTTGTAGCAACTGCACTGTCGGTTTCAGTCACGTGCACTGTCAGGATTGCTTTCAACTCATCAAGATCTGTACCTGAAAGTGATTCAAGGTCGACCAACTCGTAGTTGACCTTGGCACCAAAGACTGCTTGTGGGTCATATACATACGCAACGCCACCAGACATACCAGCCGCAAAGTTGCGCCCGGTTGGTCCAAGTACAACAACTCGACCTCCGGTCATGTATTCGCAACCATGATCACCGACACCTTCAACAACAGCAGTTGCACCCGAGTTACGCACACAGAAGCGTTCGCCAACCATGCCACGCAAGTAAATCTCGCCACTCGTTGCTCCGTAACCAATGACGTTGCCAGCAATGACGTTATCTTCAGCAACAAATGACGTTGCGCTATCGGGCCGCACCACAATACGACCACCCGACAATCCTTTGCCCACATAGTCGTTGGCGTCTCCGGCCAGTCGCAAAGTGATTCCCTTAGGAACGAATGCTCCGAAACTCTGACCAGCTGATCCGTTGAAGTCGATACTGATCGTGTCATCAGGTAAACCAGCACCCGCCCAGCGACGTGTTACTGCGTTGCCCAGCATTGTTCCAACCGTGCGATTGACGTTCATGATGGGCGACGAGAAACGAATCTTCTCCCCCGTCTCGATGCTCTTGGCAGCACGAGCCATGAGTTCATTGTCGAGCGCTCCGCTTAAACCATGGTCTTGAGCCACCGTGTTGTACATCGACTGTTGGTACGGGTTCTGAGGAACCGCAAGAATCGGCGAGATATCAAGGCCCTTGGCCTTCCAATGTTCAACCGCTGTTTTGGTGTTGAGAATTTCGCTGTGTCCGACCATCTCTTCAACCGTACGGAATCCAAGTTCGGCCATAATCTCACGCACTTCTTCAGCGATGAACTCAAAGAAGTTGACAACAAACTCGGGCTTGCCGTTGAATCGTTCGCGCAGAACTGGGTTCTGTGTCGCAACACCAACCGGACAAGTGTCGAGATGGCAGGCCCGCATCATGACGCAACCACTCACCACGAGTGGAGCTGTCGCGAAGCCAAATTCTTCTGCACCAAGCAGTGCTGCCACAACCACATCGCGCCCGGTCTTCATCTGACCATCCGCTTGCACAACGATGCGGTCGCGCAAACCATTCAACATGAGCGTCTGCTGTGCTTCAGCCAAACCGAGTTCCCATGGTCCACCGGCATGCTTGAGTGAAGTCAATGGTGATGCACCGGTTCCACCGTCGTGGCCGGAAATCAATACCACGTCGGCCTTGGCCTTACTCACACCTGCTGCAACCGTCCCGACGCCAACTTCGGCCACCAACTTGACGTGAACTCGCGCTAACGGGTTCGAGTTCTTCAAGTCATGAATGAGTTGCTTGAGGTCTTCAATCGAATAGATGTCGTGGTGAGGCGGAGGACTAATGAGACCGACGCCTGGGGTTGAGTGGCGAGTCTTTGCCACCCACGGATACACCTTGTATCCAGGCAACTGTCCGCCCTCACCGGGCTTGGCACCTTGAGCCATCTTGATCTGTAAGTCATCAGCATTGACGAGGTATTCACTCGTGACGCCAAATCGACCAGATGCCACTTGCTTGATTGACGAACGACGCGTCGGGTCATACAGGCGCTCTGAATCCTCGCCACCTTCGCCGGTATTGCTCTTGCCACCAATCGAGTTCATGGCAACTGCCAGAGTTTCGTGGGCTTCAGCTGAAATTGATCCGTAGCTCATTGCACCAGTCGAGAATCGCTTGACGATGTGGGATACAGATTCAACTTCGTCGATCGCAATTGGTGTACGACCTTCTCCATTGAATTCAAAGAGACCACGCAAAGTTGCGAGGTGCTTCGACTGATCATTGACTAACTGCGTGTACTGCCTGAAAATGTCGTAACGCTTCGCCCGTGTTGCGTGCTGCAATTTGAATACCGTCTCGGGGTTGAACACGTGGTGCTCACCTTCACGACGCCACTGGTACTCGCCACCGAGTTCAAGTTTGCGGTGAGCACGACGCTCTGGGTTCTTCGGGTAGGCAACGGCGTGACGTGACGCAACTTCAAAAGCGACTTCGTCGAGACCGATACCACCAAGGCGACTCACTGTGCCCGTGAAATACTCGTCAATCAATTCGGTCCCAAGGCCAATCGCTTCGAAAATCTGCGCTCCGGTATACGAAGCAACGGTGCTCACACCCATCTTTGACATAACTTTCAAAATGCCTTTGCCGGAAGCCTTGATGTACTTCTTCAAGGCATACTCGGCATCAACACCACCGAGGCCATGAACGTCTTCACGAATCATGTCTTCGATTGATTCAAAAGCCAAGTACGGGTTGATTGCTCCAGCACCAAAGCCGACCAATAGAGCCATGTGGTGCACTTCGCGTGCGTCACCAGACTCAACAATCAGACCAACCTGAGTGCGAGTCTTTTCGCGAATGAGGTGGTGATGAACTGCCGCGGTCAACAACAACGATGGAATTGGCGCCAACACTTCGTCACTATTGCGATCAGACAAAACAATGACACGAGCACCAGACTCAATGGCCGCCGAAACTCCAGCGCGAATGTCATCAAGAGCTCCCTTCAGGGCCGCTCCGCCACCATCAACTCGGTACAAGCCCAAGACGACGTGCGCATGGAGTTCTGGAAATGAACCGTCGTCATCGGCATGAACGATCTTGGCCAGTTCGTCGTTATCAATAATGGGGAAAGGCAATACCAATTGGCGACAACTCTCCGGACCCGGATTCAGCAAGTTGCTTTCAGGACCAATAGTTGAACCAACGCTCGTCACAACTTCTTCACGAATCGCGTCGAGCGGCGGGTTCGTCACTTGCGCGAACAATTGTTGGAAGTAGTCAAACAAAAGGCGCGGACGATCCGACAACACCGCAATAGGCGTGTCGCTTCCCATTGATCCAATCGGTTCAGTTCCGGTTTTCGAGGTTGGTGCAAGGATGACCTTGAGTTCTTCGTGCGTATAGCCAAACATTTGCTGGCGACGCATCACGCTGTCGTGGCTATACACCATGTGTTCGCGTTCAGAAAGATCGGCGAGTTCAATCAAACCATCGGACAACCATTCTTCATAAGGTTCAGCGGCGGCCAGTGACTGCTTGATTTCTTCATCGTCGACGATGCGACCTTGTGCAGTATCAATCAAGAACATACGACCAGGCTGCAATCTTCCCTTGCGCACAACCTTGCTTTGATCAATATCGAGGACGCCAACTTCAGAAGCAAGCACAACCATGTCGTCGTCGGTGACCCAATAACGACTCGGGCGCAAACCGTTACGATCGAGTACTGCGCCAATCACGGTGCCGTCAGTGAAGGCCACACATGCCGGGCCATCCCACGGTTCCATCAACGATGAGTGGAAACGATAGAACGCGCGCTTCTTGGCATCCATCGTTTCGTGATTTTCCCAGGCTTCGGGAATCATCATGAGTACTGCATGCGGCAATGAACGTCCACCAAAGTGCAACAGTTCAAGCACCTCGTCAAAACTTGCCGAGTCACTTCCGCCAACAGTACAAATCGGGAATGCTCGTTCGAGACCTGGAATGAAATCGGACTGCAAAAGTGCTTCACGAGTACGCATCCAGTTGCGGTTACCTTGAACGGTGTTGATTTCACCGTTGTGAGCAATGAAGCGATACGGGTGAGCCAACGGCCATGACGGGAAAGTGTTGGTTGAGAAGCGACTGTGAACTAAAGCCAACGCACTTTCGACGCGCTCATCGGCAAGATCGGGGTAGAAAGCCCCAAGTTGCGGCGTCGTAAACATGCCCTTGTAAATAATCGTGCGGCAACTCAACGACGGGAAGTACGTCTTTTGCTCGGTAGGCAAATCATGTTCGACGCGCTTACGAGTGACGAACACTTTGCGATCTAGATCGATACCCGAGGCGCCGTTTGGATCACTTAAGAACAACTGACGGAAAGTCGGCATAACGGCGCGAGCACCAGCACCAAGAGTGGTGGGATCGGTCGGAACATCGCGCCATCCCAAAACCGTGAGGCCTTCTGCGCGTGCGATGGCTTCAATCGCGCTCTGAGCCTGCGCGGCAACTGCTACATCTGACGGCAAGAACGCCATGCCGACGACATACGAACCAACCACTGGCAATTCAAAGTTGACGACACCGCGCAAGAAGCGATCGGGAATCTGCAACAACACGCCGGCACCGTCACCAGTGTCAGCTTCGGCACCAGTCGCACCGCGGTGTTCCATATTGCAGAGTGCGCCCAAACCACGAATCACGATGTCGTGAGAGGCGCGACCCTTAATGTCGGCGACAAAGGAAACACCACAAGCGTCATGCTCAAAGCGAGGGTCATATAGGCCATGCGCGGTCGGCAGGCCAGAAGGATTGATCTGGGGGTACATCGTTGTCTCTCTTGGTTCCACGAACTAAAGGGGTTGTGGCTCCCGGGACAACGCTGGCCCGATCTGCAAACCCCACTCTATGGTCTGCCTTGGCTTCCAACCAACCAATTAAGCCCGCTTGTTTCTCATTGTCGGATATCGCTTTGTGAAAAAGGTGACACCGACTAATTTCAAACTGTGAAGAAAAAGTTGCCCACAGAACTTACGACCGAAAAGCCAGAGCAGAATTCGGGTAATGGCGAGTCCTCATTAAATCCAAAATCTGCCCATGATCAGACGATCAGGCCACGCTTAAGAACGGCCAAACTGGGCAACCTTCCGCGATACAAGTCTCAAATGAAAACAGAAACAGCCATCAACGAAGACCGTGGTGACTGAGCGAGATTTTCTCTTTTCGCCAATTTTTTGAAGACTGCAGACCTTGCAGTTTTCAGCTCGGGTCAATGAAGTTGGCGTCGCGCTTTTCGAAGTTGGACATGACTGCCTCAACCTGATTTGGGCGACCAATCAAAGAACCAATGACCCGACGTTCTTCGGCGAACTGTTCGGCCGCACCAGCCGAGAACACTCGATTGAACAATTCTTTCGATCCCCGAACTGCATCGGGACTACGGCCAGCGATATCAGCGGCCATTGCCAGAGCATCTTGCAACGGTGTCTCAGACAGGCGGGTTGCGAGTCCGAGTTCGAATGCTTCACGACCGTTGAAAACTCGGGCGGTAAACGTGAGTTCTTTAGCGACATCGGGACGTACCAGATTGGCCAACACCTGAGTTCCGGTCATGTCGGGTACGAGACCCCAGTGAGTTTCGCGCACCGACATCTGGGTATCGGGGTGCACAATTCGAATATCGGCGCCGAGGCAAATCTGGATGCCTCCGCCAAGCGCATGTCCATGAACAGCAGCGATGACTGGCACAGGAATCTCTTGCCAGACCCAGGCAACCTGCTGACCAAGATGGGTGATTCGACCAGCGGCCATTGTGCCCGGATTGCCTTCACCAGCATTCTCTGCCTTGGTTCCACCGGCCATTTGCTGGAATGAACCAAAGTCGAGGCCAGCACAAAAGGATGAACCCTCGCCCGACAGCACGACGACGCGCACCGACTTATCGGTCTTGAGTTTTTCTCCAGCCGCAGCCAAGGCGAGGAACATTTCATTGTCCAAAGCATTGCGCTTGTCGGGACGGTTCATCCGCACATCGGCGATTCCGTTATTGATATTTACTGAGACGCGATCTTCAACAGCCATACCCCATCTTGGCAGGTCAACAGTTCAAGTGTCGTAGCCTGACAGACTCATCAGGTGGCTCAGTCCAAAGCACGACTCCCGTTGAGTCGCTTCACCATCACCCATCCGTGGGCGGCGTTGACGTACGCACTAACTGCGATCGGCACTTTGGTCGTAGGTATTGTCCAGTTTCGCCACGGAATTGTGCACCTCCTCGACACTGTGACCTATTGGAGCGGCACCGAAGTCGCCAGCAACGGACACCCATTCACAACCAATCTCGCTCCGTCATTTTCTAACTTCTCAGCGATCGAATTTCTGGAGCGTTCTGGCCGATTGCCGTTCGTTGACTTCCCTGTTGGCTATCCCCTCGTTGCCGGAACTATCGGAATCGTGATCGGCACGCGTCATGCAATGGAAATGCTATGCGTCATCGCCCTCATCGCAATCGCTAGCGCATTCATTGCGGGTGCGCACAAATCTAAAGAGTCGAAGCCCCTGACTCTGCTTCTTGGCATCACCGGAATCTTGATCGCCATGTCACCGGCTATGCGTCTCGTGACGCAAGGCGCGTTGTCTGAGCCATTGTTCTGCGCGGTGGCTTTGTGGTTGGTCATTGCGCTGGCGAAATTTCGCGCCGGTGCACGTTGGACCCCCGTCGTCGTGTTGACAATCGCTGCTGGGTTACTTCGTTTTATCGGAGCACCACTTGCAATTCTCGCTGGATGGGAGCGTTACCAAAAGACTGGACGCAAACTCTCGTCATTCATCTGGACAATCGCGATGATGCTCCCGGCCGCCATCAATATTTTGTGGGCCTCATCGGCCGGTGGTGGACACAACGCTGGATGGCGTGGACTCGGACGACTTGATATCGAAGTCTTTGTCCGCTCAATTGGCGGATGGTTCGATGCCAAACAAGGCGATCTTCGACGTACCTATTTCACTAACGAGGGTCCCTCGTGGTGGTCATGGATTGTTGCGCTGATGTGGCTCGCAATCGTCGTCATCGCATTGGTCGGGATACTCCGTCGGCGCCACATGTTCACGGCAATTGCCGAAATTGCACTTGGTGCATCGGCCATCATCTCTGCCGGATTAGTTGCAGGAATGATGGGCTTTGATGCGTTGGTCATTGCCGACAATCGTTTGATGCTGCCCACAGGAGTCCTCACTCTCGCGGCAATCGCATGGTCGGTGCATGACATCGTCATCAAGCAACAAAGCACGCGTCTGATGCAAACCATTTCAGGCGCGTCGATTGGTCTGGTTCTCTTTGCGTTACTCGCAGTTCGACCCTGGAATGTTGCCGAAAGCTTTAGCGATAGCTCTGAACTCAAGCCATATTCAATCGCTGCGCTTCAGTCGGGCGCCAAGATCATCATCACGAACGATGCCGACGGAGTGCATTGGGACACGGGCTTACCATCTGCCTATGCGCCGTTGGCCGTCAAGGCGCTCACTGGACAGGCGCAAGATGTCAGCACCTTGTATGCAGAAATGCCATGTGCCCTACTTCAGCACGATGGCGTTGTCGTCCTGAGTAATGACTTCACTTTTTCGGGTGCCAACAACGAATTACTGACTGAACAAGTTGAGCTCGGACGGTTAACAATCGAGGCAACCGATGCAGCAACTGTTTACTTCCCCACCGACTCTGCATGTGATTGACCCACCTGCGCGCGAAAGCCTCGATACCAACGCTGGACGATCGGAACGACCAGCGCCAAAAACATCACAGTCACAATCGGATCAATCATGGTGCGAAAACGAGATTGCTCTCCAAGTTCGGCGATTGCCCCGACAATCACGGTAAACGCGACAGTGAATGAGCCCACAAGATAAATCGTTGATGCTGCGCTCAGTTTTCTTCGCCGTAATCGTTGCACGATTTGCCACAAACCAATCCACCCAATGGTGAGGTACATCGGGATCAGCATCAAACCAAAATCGGCACGTGCTTCAAGTTGCCCATAAATTGGCGTTCCCCAACCCTTGGTCGAAAGCACTCCACCAAAATCAAGCCGAGCAATTGAAAACACTCGATCTAAGCCAGTCATGACTTCAGATTTGCTTTCCGATGGAATTGGTGAAACTGCGATCGTCGTTCTTAGTGACCACAATCGGCCTTCAAGCCACGCTTCAGGATGTTCTTTGATGACAGCGATCGCATCTTTTCCGGCTTGATCATAAATCGGTAAGAAGCATTCGTAATTAAAGTTTGGGCTCCATTGATCGGTCGTTCGCATCGGCTCAGCCAATGATCGGTGCGAGCGATTTGGGACACATTCTTCAACCGCGTTTTGGTACAACTCGTAGTTGCCAAACGGACCAATCATTGCAATCTCGGAGATTTGACCCTTTGCGTACATTTCATCAAGATCGGCTTTCGGGAGTACCGGAATGACGGCGCGCTGCAAATTCATACCAAACCAACTCGACATTGTGGTGTGGCCAAATAACATTTCATTCTTGGCCATCCAGCCACCCATGAAAATCACCGGAATAGACAGCACTAGCAATGATGACTTCCAGTTAATGCGATGTCGCATCAACCACAAACCAAAGACCACGATCACTAACGCCCACGCCGGGTGATACAAACTTCGAGTCAGCGCGGTGACTGTGACTGCACTTGCAAGAACGACCAACGATCGACGCACGTTTTCTTTTCGTGTTAAGTCGGCGACGGCGATAAGCACTACCAACAGCAAGGCAGCAGTCGCTAATTCATATGTTGGTTCAAATGCGCCCTTCAAGACTTCGGGATGCAATGTCGCGATCAATGCCACGATCACCGATGCTCGAGGAGACAAGCCCAACCGCCGAGCCAACACTGCGGCGAGCCATGCGACTGCACAACCAATCAGGGCCATCAACACTTGCAGCGTCAATCGATCAGAAACTGGCGACAACCAAGCCGTGGTTCCTAGAAACAAGTTCCATAACGGCGGCTGAATATGCAGATAGAAAACACTTCGTAACGGATCAGTGGACAAAACGTCCCACGGAATCAATTGCCAGCCAAAATTGAGATAATCAGAGTTAAATTTCTGACCAGTCAAACAAACAAGAACATAAACCGCGAACCAAATGAACGCAGCTTGTGGACCAGCCTCGCGCGATATTTTCGCCACTACCAAAACTTTGGACTCTTCATTACGGAGCGACATACACATCTCGAATCGTTTGATCAATCCACGTGACTAATTCGGGGGCGTAGGTCAAATCAATATGAGCCCCGTCAGGGCGCATCTTGGGTTCGAACTCGCCACCAGGATGAGCTTTTACTTCTGCAGCAAAATCTGCGAAGACAACTCGCTCATCAGATTCAGCAAATTGTTGAATCAGTTCGTTGTAACGAGCCGAACGCACCTGATCGGCCTCATCAAATGGCGGGACGCCTGTTTCACCGGCGATATAGGGCGGATCAACGTCTGGCGAAGAGAACCAAACGATTTGCGAGCCACCCGACGACATCACATCGATGAATTTCTTGAATTGTTCAAGCAACCACGCGTCATACGCGGGCTCGCCAATATGACACCAACCTTCAACACCTGCAATTTTTCGATCAGAAAGATCGGCAGTTCCTCCAACAATGATGACCAAGTTGGCGCGAAACTTCTGCACGATCGGACCAAGCGCATCGCGCCATTCGGTACAACCAGGACGAAATTCTTCTTCTACTCCGAGATATTTGATGGGCGTATTTGCACCGATTCCGCAACCGACTCCTGGGCTTGGTTGTATCACGACTTCGTTTGTTGTTTCCCAGTCATCAAGACCCGATGCCAGCACCCAACTTTGTGAGTCACCCACCATCATGATGCGCGCCGGCAAAGCCGCGTCCTTTGGCGAAACTGTTGGCGCATTATCAGGAAGATCAGGAAGATCAGCGAGAGCTTGTTGTTGCATCGCTAAGGCGTCTTCGCTCAGAGTCGACATCACGTCATTGGTGCTATTGCGATGCGCATTGCCGGCGAATGCGATCACCGTTCCGACGACTGCCATCATTGCGAGGTAAATAAACAGCTTCTTGCCTTGCCACAACTTTCGCTGACGTACGGGATTTTCGAGCAAGTAGTAGATCAAGCAGACGATCAGCAAGGTGCTCGCGGCTTTGGCAACAAACATCCAAAAATGATCGACCGTGACCCAATCGGTTCCAGGCACCCGAATTCGCGGCAAGTTTGGATTGAGTCGTAATGATTCCCACACCAAAAACGTCGGCCAGTGAACGAGGTAGATCGTGTAGGTGACTTTTCCCATCCACACCAGTGGCTTCCACGACAAGAAACTGCACATGCCACTACCAGTTGCCGCATACGCAATGATCAACAAGGTAATCAGACCATTGAAGAAAACTGCCCAAGGAAAGAACACATCACCCCACTGGTTTTGCCAACCAATTTTGAACCAAACGATGAAGGCTCCAGCGATGAGTGGCCACGACAGAGCGACAAAAACAGGCTTGCGCAAAGTTTCAATAATTCGTGGGACTCGCCGCCACACCGCCCACAACACCGCGAACGCTGCACCTATCAAAAACTCGCCAACACGAACTTCGGTTGCGTAATAAGCGCACGACGAATCAGAACAGCGGGCATTGAGTCCAGGCAATTGACTCCATAGCGGCGAATTCGTTCGGTAGTAGGCGCCTAGTGCGATTGCTCCGATCGCGAGAGATGCAAGAACAACGAAGAGTTTCCACACCGCACTAGGCGTTGCTTTCTTGCGCAGAACCAACAAACACAACACCGGGAAAACGAGATACACCTGTTCTTCTAACGAAAGACTCCACAAGTGTTGCAAGGGATTCCCAAGACCAAATAGCCCGCCATAACTTTTGCCAGCCGACTGCAAATAGATGTTCTCGTAATACGCGAGACCCGAAAACCATTCCCATGGCGCCAAGCGTCGCCCAGAACCCGGAAACAAAGTCCAGATGACGACTACGGCCAACAACACGACGAACGACGCCGGGAATAGTCGACGAGCACGACGTTCATAGAACGAGCGCAGCGAAATCGTTCCAGACTTATCCCATTCAGACACCATTAGCCGAGTAATCAAAAATCCCGACAGCGTGAAAAACATTGAGACGGTGAGTTCGCCACCAGTCATCCACGTGATGCTGTGGTGATAGAGCAAAACAATGATGACGGCTAGCCCGCGAACGCCGTCTAACGCAGGCAAATGCCCAAGACGCGTTTCGATGCGAGGTTCGTCTGACATGCCAAGGCGAGGTTAGTTGTTGGCAGCCGACGACTCGGGGCTACGCAACGATCTACTGAACGAACTACTCCACTAGCCGCAAGCCAGTTGGAGCAATTGACCGCTCGGCTTGAGGAAGTTCAACAACAAACTCAGTGCGGTGTGCTGGGAAAATATGCTCAGACAACAACACTGCCCGACCGTCCGTGTCGGTCGTGGTGCGAGTGCAGCGAAGAACCGGAGACCCAACGGGCACTCCCAACAACAGAGCGTTCTCAGGCGACGCAGCATCAGCCCCGATGGTTTGAGTGGCGCCTTTCAGCGGAACATCAAGAAGTTCATAGAACGGCGATCGTTCAACATCAGCTCGCGACAAGTGCTGACCCAAATCGGCACGACACCACACCGTCACTAAGGCGAATGGTTCACCATCGGCCAAGTTCAGCCGTTTCACTCGCAACACTTGGTCGGCATCAAGAATCTTTTGGACCTGTGTCGTGGCCTTTTCAAAGGCGAATTCGAGGATTCGACGCTCAGGCTTAATTCCACCTTCGAGCAACTGCGCTTCAATCGTCGCTAATTGCCCAAGGCTCTGCTGCAAAGGAGCCGCTGCAACAAACCAGCCAAATCCTTGACGAGCGTCAACGAGTCCGTCATCACGCAAGGTCTCAAGGGCCCGACGAATAGTGACGCGACTCGCATCAAACTCTGATCCCAATTCAGATTCGGATGGCAACAGGCGACCCGCGCCGTAGGTGCCATCTTGCACTCGAGTTCGTAACTCGTCGGCTATGACTCTGTACCTAATCTCACGCACACTTGTATTATACTTGTCTCATGAGCTCCGTTTCTGCAGGTACCCCCGTCGAACTAGTCAATAACGTGTATTCCACGCTCGCCGAGCGTTCTGCCTTGGGCCGTCAGCGCCTGGGTCGACCACTCACGTTGGCCGAAAAGATTTTGATCAACCACCTCGTTGACCCAGCCAACCAAGAGATGGTGCGCGGCGGCAGTTACGCCGACTTCAACCCCGATCGCGTGGCGATGCAAGATGCCACTGCGCAAATGGCCTTACTGCAGTTCATGACCGCCGGGCTACCCACGACTGCAGTGCCATCAACGGTGCACTGCGACCACCTGATCTTGGCCAAAGTTGGCGCCAAGATCGACCTCGGTGTCGCGATTGACGACAACCGCGAGGTGTACGACTTCTTGAAAACTGTTTCGGCCAAATACGGCGTTGGTTTTTGGGGTCCCGGTAGCGGAATTATTCACCAAGTGGTTTTAGAAAATTACGCGTTCCCCGGCGGAATGATGATCGGCACCGACAGCCACACACCGAACGCTGGCGGACTAGGCATGGTCGCCATTGGCGTTGGTGGTGCCGACGCTGTTGACGTGATGACTGGATTCCCTTTCAACGTCAAATGGCCCAAAGTGATCGGCATCAAGTTGACCGGAACACTCAGCGGTTGGTCATCGCCTAAAGATGTCATTCTTGAAGTTGCTCGCGTTCTCACCGTTGAAGGTGGCACTGGCGCAATTGTTGAATACTTCGGACCTGGCGCCGACAGTATTTCGGCAACCGGTAAAGCAACCGTGTGCAACATGGGTGCCGAAATTGGCGCAACGTGTTCACTATTTGCCTACGACTCCAACATGTCGAACTACTTAAAAGCCACCAACCGTGCGGGCATCGCAGCAGCAGCCGACAAAGTTGCTGCCGATCTTCGACCCGACGAAGGTGCTCAATACGACCAACTCATCGAGATCAACCTTGACGAACTCAAGCCGCTCATCAACGGACCGCACTCGCCAGACCGGGCCCACAAAACCGGCAAAGCAGTCGGTGCAGCCGCTCGAGAAAACGATTGGCCGCTTGAAGTTTCATCAGCACTCATTGGTTCGTGCACCAACTCTTCGTATGAAGACATCACTCGCGCCGCATCAATCGCTCGCCAAGCAGTTGCTGCAGGTCTCAAGGCCAAGTGTGAACTTCTCATCAGCCCAGGCTCTGAGCAAATTCGCGCCACCATCGAGCGCGATGGTCTGCTTGCCGACCTTGAAGCAGTTGGCGCAACGGTCCTTGCCAATGCGTGTGGTCCGTGTATTGGTCAGTGGGAGCGGGCAAAAGAAGTAACCGACAAACCCAACACCATTGTCAACTCGTTCAACCGCAACTTCCCCAAGCGGGCCGACGGTTCAGCGAATACCTTGAGCTTCGTGACGTCACCCGACACTGTGATGGCGATTGCGTTATCTGGTCGCCTTGACTTTGATCCAACAACCGACACCATCACTGCTCCTGACGGAACCGAAGTGCGTCTCGTTGCACCCGTCGGCGAAGTATTACCGAGTAATGGTTACGATCCGGGTTCAAACACATTCACTGCTCCCCCAGCAGATGGAAGCGGTGTGTCTGTTGCCGTCAGTCCCACCAGCACACGTTTGCAATTGCTCGAACCATTCCCCTCATGGGATGGCAAGGATTACCTTGGCTTGCCAGTGTTAATGAAGGCCAAAGGAAAGTGCACAACCGACCATATTTCGGCAGCCGGAAAGTGGCTCACGTATCGCGGCCACCTTGAAAACATTTCTGGCAACTTGTTCATCGGTGCAGTCAACGCATTTGATGACGCAGTTGGCGAAGGAAAAGACATCACTGATGGTGGCACTCGCCTGTACCCCGACATTGCCAAGAACTACAGCGCTGCCGGAATTCGTTGGTGTGCAATTGGCGATCGCAACTACGGCGAAGGTTCATCACGCGAACATGCCGCCATGGAACCACGTTTCCGTGGTGGCGTCGTAATCTTTGCTCGCTCATTCGCTCGTATTCACGAAACCAACTTGAAAAAGCAGGGCTTGGTTCCGTTGACATTCGCCGATCCCAGCACCTACGACCTCATCGGTGAAGATGACCGCATCAACGTGCTCAACCTTCCACCAGTGCCTGGCCAAAATGTGAAGTGTCAGATCGTCAAGCCCGACGGATCAACCATCGACTTTGAAGGTGTCCAGACTTTCAGCCCCGAACAAGTCGAGTGGTTCAAAGCGGGCTCGGCTCTCAACATCGTGCGCGCCAAAGTCGCCAGCGGCAACTAGTACGCCAGCGATCATTCACGACTGCTATGGAACTACGCGACGGCATCCGAACAACGGGTGCCGTTCGTGGTTTTAACGACCAAGTTGTTGACGACGAAATACTGCATGCAATTCTTGATGATGCGCGTTTTGCCCCAAGCGGTGGCAACCGTCAACCGTGGCGCGTTGCCGTTGTTCAAGATGTGAATACACGCGTCAAACTTGGCGAAGCGATGAAACCCGTTTGGGATGAATACGTCGCAATATCGGCAACTGGACAAACTCCGTTCACAGTTGTCGATGCCGCGCCTTATCAACTTGCTTCAGTCACCCCAGGCAATGTTCCCAATGACTTACTCGACAACATCGCGACAGTTCCCGTTGTACTTGCAGTGGCCGCCGATCTCGGTTCAATTGCAATGATGGACAAAGACTTAGATCGCGCAACTATTACTGGTGGTGCGTCGATCTATCCATTTTGTTGGAGCGTGTTGTTGTCGGCGCGCGATCGCGGACTCGGCGGGGTCATCACAACATTTGCGTCACGTGTTGAACCGACTACTGGAGCGCTACTGAACTTGCCCGACAATTGGGCACTAGCTGCCACCATCTTTCTTGGCTACCCCATCAAGCAAACAACCAAACTCACGCGTCGACCCGTTGAATCGTTTACGACCGTGAACACATTCGACGGCCTACCATTTCGATAGTGCTTCTGCCTGAGTTTTTCTGGCGGCAAGAATGGGCGATTTTTGCGCCGTTTCTGCCACCAGAAAAACCAATGAATGCCAGAACGGGAAAAGCCCCGCATGGGGGATGCGAGGCTTCTCGACCTGATTCTCCGCGAATGGGGGATTCGCTAGAGGATCTTTCGTGAGCGTTTGGGGGAAACGCTCAGCGATTACGAAATAAAGTATGCCCTATCAGCACCTACAACTCAAGTAGATAGCAGAGATATCTAGTATCATTTTTAGAGATGGACCTCCGCCAGATCTCAACCCTCGTCGCGATCGCTGACCACGGAACTTTCTCGGCCGCGGCCAAAGCCCTTTTTACCGTGCAGTCCAATGTGTCGGCCCACATCGCCCGTCTCGAGAAAGAGCTCGGGATCAACCTGATTGACCGAGCCACGGGACAGATCACCGATGAAGGAAATCTTGTTGTTGAACGAGGTCGTCGAATCTTGCGCGAGTTTGATGACATCTCAGCTGACATCGCGGCCCTTGATGATGTCGTCTCTGGCGACACGCGCCTTGGCGTCATCGGCACAACGGGACGCTGGTTAATGCCACAATTTTTGACTCGCCTTCAACAAGCTCACCCAGGCGTTCGACCGATTATCTCTGAAGGTGGCACGTCGAGCCTGATCCCCCGTTTGTTGGCTGGGCAGATCGATGCCGCAATTGTTCACCTACCCGTTGAAGACGCCGAACTATTTGTCGAACCCCTTTTCGCCGAAGACCTGGTGTTGCTCGTACACAGCAAACATCCGTGGCACGGTGCCGAGAGTTTGCCGATGTCGGCTCTTGGCGATCACCCACTCGTATTGCCACCCAAGTCAGCCACACTGCGCCGCATCATCAATCGCGCCGCCGACACGCACAATGTCAGTCTTACCGTCAAGGCCGAAATCGATGGCGTACGGCTCATGACCTCGCTCGCTTTTGAAGGTTTCGGGGCCGCAATTGTTCCTGCCACCGCTATCCCCAATTGGCTTACTGGCGATTTCTCGCGAATCACTGTTCCGGGTCTTCCGCAGCGAGTCGTCGGCTGGGTTCAACGCAAACGACCCCGTCCTGGCCCGCCGACGCGCGAAGCGCTCAACCTGGCGCGTGAACTCATTAATCAACGCGGCGGTCGTCAACCCGGCTTGCACGTCGGTGCTGACGCATTCCCCCTCAAGACTCAACAGGGCGTACTGTAGAACTCGTGAAGCCAGTGGCGTTGAGATCGAAGGTGCCGGGCGTCGCCCAAGCCGATATTCGAGATCTGAATGGTCGCCACGTGGTGTGGCTCGAGGTCACTGCCGACGATCATCGCGGTGCACTCTCCTCTGATGCGTCATCAATGATTTCGACCGCAGCCCGCGCTGCAGTTGACGCACGACTTCCGCTGATTGCCGTCATGGCATCGTCGGGCGCCGATCTCCGTGAAGGATTCTCGGCCCTTCATAGTTGGGGGCTTGCTGCCAAGGCACTCACCGACTGTTCTGGCATCGTGCCGACCATCATCATCGTTGATGGACCCGCAGTGTCGGGGCCTGCACTATTGCTCGGTATCGCCGATCACGTCATCATGACCGAACAGGCCTACGCGTTTGTCTCGGGGCCATCGATGGTCACTGAGTTCACTGGCGTGCCCATCGATAACGCCGAACTCGGTGGAGCGTCGGCTCACGAAAAATTCACTGGCGCCGCAACTGCTGTCACCACCGACCGCGAATCTGCCATTGCCTTTGCAGAAAACTTGATCGCCTATTTTCCTAACAACCTCGATGAAGAACCACCGCTTTGGGATACCGACGATGACAATAATCGCTTAACACCCGAAGCCGGCGATGTCATCCCATCAACATCGACGGGCAGTTATGACGTACGAAGTGTGATTCGTTCACTTGCCGACGACGGAGACTTCTTAGAACTCAAACCGCGTTGGGCCGCCAACATGGTGACCTGTTTTGCAACGTTTGGTGGTCGACCAGTTGGCATTGTTGCCAATCAACCCGTCGCTCTTGCCGGAACGTTAGATATTCCAGCTTCACAAAAAGGTGCACGATTCGTTTCGTTTTGTGATGCGTTCAATATTCCGATCATCACACTCGTTGATACACCAGGTTTTTATCCCGGCAAAGATCTTGAATGGCGAGGAATGATTCGCCATGGAGCACAGTTGGTATTTGCCTACGGTCGCGCCACGGTTCCGCGTATTTGCATCATCTTGCGCAAAAGTTATGGTGGCGCCTACATCGTCATGGACTCAAAGAAAATGGGCAACGACCTGTGTCTCGCTTGGCCTTGGGCCGAACTCGCGGTGATGGGCGCCGGCCAAGCTGCTGCCATCTTGCAACGTCGCGCCACACCCGAAGAAAAGGCCGCCTTTGAAGCCGACTACACCGAACGCCTTCTCAATCCTTACGTTGCCGCCGAACGTGGCTATGTGGACGGCGTTATTGAGCCCGCCAACACCCGTTCGGCCATTTGTGCGGCTCTTGACGCTCTCGTCGACAAGCGCGAAGCCTTCCGTGGCAAGAAGCACGACAACACGCCACTTTGAGACATCTGAACCGGGAAGAAATCCCGGACTTCACCCTGCAGGTACCTAGTTTGCCCCCGCAACTGATTATCCTGCATAGCGGAGGAGCAAGCCTCCAAACGACGACCGACCCGAACAACGGGTCTTACATACAAGGGGACGATCTCGGTGTCCGAGACCATCACAATCATTGACGACCGCACGGGCAAGCAAATCACCGTCCCGATCACCGGAGGGGTTTTCCCCGCCTCAGCAGTACGCGAATTAGATCCGTCGCTGTACATCTACGATCCGGCCTACATGCAGACAGCAGCCTGCAAGAGTGCCATCACCTATCTCGATGGTGAGAAGGGAATCCTGCGCTACCGCGGCTACCCGATCGAGCAGCTCGCCGAAAAGAGCACTTATTTAGAAGTTGCGTACCTTCTTTTAAATGGTGAACTTCCTGATGCAGTTCAACTCGCCAACTGGAAGAACGAAGTCACTCATCACACCTACATCCACGAAAATATGCGTAAGCGTTTCGTGGACGGATTCCATTACGACGCACATCCCATGGGCATGTTCGTCAGCTCACTTGCCGCACTCGGAACCTTCTATAACGACGCCAAAGACATTGAAGACAAAGCGAGTCGCGATAAGCAGATCATGCGCATGGTTGCCAAGACACCAACTTTGGCTGCAATGGCGTATCGATTCTCTGCTGGACTTCCATTCGTCTACCCCGATAACGACTTGTCGTTCCCCGGCAACTTCTTAAACATGATGTGGAAGGTCGGCGAATACAACATCGATCCACGCCTCGAACGGGCCATGGACGTGTTGTTCATTTTGCACGCCGACCACGAGCAGAACTGTGGCACCACCGCCATGCGCGTCGTGGGCTCAAGTCATGCCGATCCGTACACCTCTGCTGCAGCAGCAGCTTCTGCTCTCTACGGCCCACTTCACGGTGGCGCCAACGAAGCCGTCGTGCGCATGCTCGAAGACATCGGATCAATCGAAAATGTTCCCGCTTTCATCGAAGAAGTCAAGAGTGGCAAGGGCAGCCGATTGATGGGCTTTGGTCATCGCGTCTACAAGAACTACGACCCGCGCGCGACCATCATCAAGAAGACTGCATACGACGTTTTCGAAGTCACCGGCAAGAACCCGCTTCTCGACATTGCGCTCAAACTCGAAGAGACCGCTCTCAGCGACCCGTACTTCGCCGATCGCAAGTTGTACCCGAACGTCGACTTCTACTCGGGCCTTATTTATCAGGCCATGGGCTTCCCGGTCTCAATGTTCACGGTCTTGTTCGCCATCCCCCGCACTGTTGGCTGGCTGGCACACTGGCAAGAACTGCTCGCCGACAAGGATCAAAAGATCAGCCGCCCGCGCCAGTGGTATACCGGCGTTGAAGCCCGCGATTACGCACCAATGACCGCTCGCTGAGCGCCACCAACTCAGAATTCATTGAGTCTCAATCCGACATCGGCGGCGGTTTAAGTTGCAGACTGATGATGTATGAACAATCTTTCGCCCGAACGTGAGATTGATCCGAACGCGCCTCAATCGTCGGCTGGTCTGCAGGTCAATCCCAGTCGGAAAATTTCGGCATTAGTAGGTCTCGTTGCTGGGGCACTCGCCGTCACAACGGGCATGGTGGTCGCAGCAGTTGGCAATGTTGCTTCACCAATCGATGCCGTTGGAAGTTCGTTTATTGATCGAACACCTCGCTGGCTCAAAGAATTAGCAATTGATTGGTTTGGCACGAATGACAAGACCGCCCTGCGGGTCGGAATCGTGATCGTGCTCATTCTCGTTTCATTGATCAGCGGGTCATTCAGTAACAAGTCGCCTTCACCTCTCATTGGTGCAATCGTGGTCTTTAGTTTCTTGGGTGCACTCAGTGCATCAGAACGAACTGGCTCAACGTGGGTCTCAATCGCCGCTCCGTGCATTGGCTCGCTCGTTGGTATGGCGATTGCCCTTGTCATGTTGCGGCAAATCAATAACCAGTGGCTCCTCAAACATTTCCCA
>Ga0114969_10001392_pt1 | contig 20527 bp, 15 predicted proteins | sample M_130807_MF_Meta_FD_87316 | JGI IMG/M metagenome (GOLD analysis project Ga0114969, IMG submission 87316) | Freshwater microbial communities from Lake Montjoie, Canada to study carbon cycling - M_130807_MF_MetaG | ecosystem: Environmental > Aquatic > Freshwater > Lake | place: Lake Montjoie...
ATAGTTTTGATGAATTAAGACAAGAGGAAGCGATTATTCCTGACGTCGGCGAGACCGCTTAAATGGACGAAATACTTTTCCAAGTACTGAGCTGATGACCTTGTCATTAAATCTCATTCGATGTTTGGCAAAATCGTAAACTCGAAGAGCGCCACTGTCGAGTTTGATAAAGATTTTCTTCCATCCATCTTCAGGACGACCTTGGTAATTGGTTGACCGAACAAAAATATCATCAGATTCGGTGAAGTAATAAAGCGCAAGAGAGCGACGAGCAATACCTTCCGGGGTATTCAGAGGAGTCGGATGCCCGTGGTAGGCGTCTGGAGAAGTAGTAAAAATCACAACTCGATTTCCGATTGGAGATATTTTTTTAACACACGATTTCATAGACGTATCCCATAACTCCAAATCGCCTCCAAATTCTGGCGACCATTCCCGATTCAAATAAAGCAATAGGTTGACCCGTCTTTGCCATTGAGGTTCAGCGTGGTGGGCAGTGAAGTCTGCATGTATGTTGAGGAAGCCTCCGCGTATAGACCTATGAAGTCCACCTCCGTCAAAATGGGGATCAGCCATGAGGCCGTCGATACCGGTCACTTGTTCGAGCCAAGCGATGAAGGGAGCACTGGTCAGTTCCTTAGTTACTTGCTGGAGGGACGGACCCCAATTATCGATATTCTGATTAGCATATTTACGCTCGTTAACATGAAGATAGTTTTTCCACTCAATTTGATCGAGCGATTCAAATTCTTCGATGCATTTTTCATAAACGTCAGCAGTTAGGAATCCATCAATAACTGCATGCGGATAAGGGCTCGCCTGCGAGTAGACTACTCGGAGTTCGCTTGAATTGTGTAAATTCCCTAGTGTTTTAAACTCGGCGTTCAACGCTGCACCCCCGTGGATCATCAATATTTTAATTCGCTAAAACCTATTATTACATTACCAATTAATAGGGAGATAGACTGATAGTGAGGATCAAAATTTAGGACCGATCCTTAGACCTTTTTTATTGATACGGACACGACGGGGGTTGTGATGGGGAGCAAATACAATGAAAAGGTAGGGGTGCTTGTGGTCGCTTACAATGCGGTCTCAACCTTGGCTGAAGTTTTGGATCGGTTACCCGAAAGTTTCCGCAAAAAAGTCCAACATATTTTAGTTTGCGATGATGCAAGTTCGGATGCGACACACTTAGTGGCACTCGGGTACCAAAGCACTTCGGACCTTCCACTTACGGTCATCAGACACGACGTTAATTTAGGTTACGGCGGTAACCAAAAGGCTGGTTATCGATGGTGTATTGATAATGGGCTCGATATCGTAGTTTTACTTCATGGCGATGGGCAGTACAGCCCTGAAATTATTGAAACACTCGTCTCGCCTTTAGAAGGCGGAAGCGGCGGAGCGGTCTTTGGATCTCGAATGATGGTTAAGGGAGGTGCACGTGGTGGTGGAATGCCCCTCTACAAATTTGTAGGAAACAAGATCTTGACTTACTTCGAGAACCGACTTGCCGGCCTTTCTCTCACTGAATGGCATAGTGGCTATAGGGCATATCGCACGGATGCCCTACGACTAATCCCATTCGAGACCTATAGCGATAATTTTGATTTTGATACAGAAATTATCTTGGGACTGCACAAAGCTGGAAAGTCGATCACCGAAGTCCCCATCCCGACTTATTACGGTGACGAAATCAGCCGAGTGAATGGGCTTAAGTATGCCAAGGATGTATTAATTCACGCTTCTAAACACCGGATGGAAGCTGTCGGGCTCGGAGGTGGAATCCGTTCCGATACTAATGAGTATTCCTTAAAGCGAGATGAACTCTCTTCGCACTCCATACTTGTCAAATGGATTAGTCAATTGCAGCCAAAGCAAGTATTGGATCTCGGATGTTCATCTGGTTTACTCAGCGCTGAATTGAGAGCATTAGGTCAACACGTGACCGGGGTTGATATTGCTAAATTTGACGGGATTTTGAACAATGTCGATGTGTTTGTCGAAGCCGACTTAAATTTAGGTGTTCCACCTTCTGTTTCAGGTCCATTTGACGTCGTTGTGGCGGGAGACGTACTTGAACATTTGGTGAGTCCGCATATTCTTCTTGCTTCGGCCCGACGATGTTTAGCAAAAGACGGATCGTTGTTAGTGAGCGTTCCCAATTTCGCGCATTGGTATCCACGATTAAGAGTTTTGACGGGAACCTTTGACTATGACCAGCGCGGCATCATTGATTCCGGACATGTTCGTTTCTTTACTCGTAAGAGTTTTCAGGCGTTAGTTGAAAGAGCCGGATATCAAGTGATCCGAAGCGCCCCCGTTGGTTTGCCTGTGAGCATCGTTTCCAAAAAGGAGAAATCTTCAATAATGAAGAGGATCGTCCTTGTTGTTGAGAAGCTTGTACTCTCTGTTTGGCCGTCAATGTTTGCGTATCAATATGTGCTTGAGCTCAAACAGACAAAAATATCGCAGACCGAAAGCGCTCAGAACTTTGGATGAATTGGACTCAAATTTTTTAGTTGCCAAGCGTCATTTCCAAAAATGTGCGGCTTTAGGAATGTCCATTGCCTTGATACCGTTCCTTGTTGCGGTAACCGCGTTAAAACCAACTCTTTTGCGGTCGGCCCGTACCGATGGAATCTTTTCGAATTTTTTTGATCTGCAAGCTAGGGCACTTATCTCGGGACGTTTTGATTTACCTTTTGGCGTTCTGAATATTGAATCATTCATATACAACGGGCGTACCTACACGTATTTTCCACCCTTCCCTGCATTTATTCGGATTCCACTACTCTTCTTGACCAATTCGTTGGACGGACGATTAACAGCCCTATCAATGGTTTTCGCTTGGATCTTCATGATGCTGGGAACAGCAGCATTTATTTGGCAATTGAGAAAAATTGCTGGAACAGATCTCAACTCAAATTGGCGAAGAGACTTTAGATTTGTTCTCTTCATGATTGCTGTCGGTGGAGGATCAATCGTCCTCTATTTGGGAGCCGTGCCTTGGGTCTACCACGAAGTTTATATGTGGTCCATCGCAACTTCTGTTCTCTCTGCTTGGGGCGCCTTGCGCCTCATTGAGGCGCCTACGTGGCAACGAAGTGTTGACCTGACACTGTTCGTCAGCATTTGTATTTTGACTCGAACCACTGTGGGATTTGGTTGTGTGGCGATGTCTTTAGGCTGCGCTCTCGTTCTTTATCGTCGACAAAATTCTGACGAAAAAAGACAATGGGTGAAAGCAATTATTCCTGCATGCATCGCAATGTCGCTCGCCTGTACCGTGACTCTCATAAAATTCGGCTCGCCTTTCAATTTTTTGCCCTTGAATTCTCAAGTGTGGACCCTAGTCAACGAGCAGCGCCAAATAGCCCTCGCGGCTAATGGAGGTGGCTTGACCAATCTCAAGTTTTTGTTGACGACGATTCCCTCATATTTTGATCCTCGAGGAATTAGATTTGTCAATTGGTTTCCCTACATAACACTCCCTTCTCATCCTCCGAAAGTATTTGGTTCGGCTGTTTTTGATCAAACGTACCGAACCGGATCAGTGACAGCTTTTATGCCTGGTCTTTGCTTTCTTTCTCTCGTTTCGATTTACCATTTTCTTCGTTCCGGACGAACGTCGAAAATTTTGATCGCTCTGGTGCCTTTTTTCGGAGCGGGCATCTCTGTTCTCGGTATTCTCAACTACGGGTACATAGCTCAACGTTATATTGGTGACGTAATGCCACTTCTGATCATCAGCGGTGCTATTGGGCTTGTGGCGCTTGAAAGTTTCTCTGATCGCCGGTTGACCATGAAGCTGTTAACAGCGTTTTTGTGTTTAGCGACTGTATGGGGCGTGACGAGCAATAGCTTGGTGGCAGCTGCTGCTTCCGCACAAGTTTCCGAAGGTATTTCTCTTCGTTCGTTTGTTGATAAGCAAGTCAGCTGGCCAAGAGGTTCATCTGAATTTGTACAGCTTTCTAATCACATTCCCGACAATAGTAATGGCGAAGAGCTATTGGTTGTAGGAGATTGCAGAGCTTTGTTATTCGGCACAGGAGAGTCTTCAATTCCGTGGATTTTATTGGGAGGCGATTCTTTTTCTGGCACTTTTCAAGCCAAAAAAGGTTCGATACCACTCATCCATATGGAGAACTCGCTTGGCGAAAGTACAGCGTTTTCGGTTGAGATCGATCAAGATAAGCGAACCCGGATAGTCACGTATGGGCTTTTCAAACTTACAACTGACTGGCTAGAGCCTTCCCCCGAAGAGAACGTGAGTTTCCGTGTTTCACTTGACGGTCAGAGGTCGTATTGGAGGTTTGAAATAGGACAAAATCTCCTTTTAACGATTCCGGCCAGCGATTTTAATGACGAGTGGAAAATTCGTTACCTTGTTCCGTCAAGAGTCGTCCAAGACAAAAGAGTTGTATGGGACCCTCTCTTAAAAGACGACCTTTGCAGAAAAGCGCTTGAAGTTGCTTCTCAATGAAAGCAAAAGGTTTGTTTACAACATTTCGAAAGAGGTTTCGTCGAGATTCCTTTTTCGCTAGGGCAACCATTGGCTTGCTGGTACTCATTATTCTGTGGCCGATATTTGTTCAAGGTGGAATGCTCGCTTACCGGGATCTCATCATCCTTCCATGGATAGACATTCCGCGATCGACATTTTGGTTGAGTCCAGATTTGGGTCGACGTTTACCTGGCTTCGCATTGCTTTCTATAGTGGCATCGTTTTTGGGAGGTCTAGCCACAGGTCGACTGATGCTTGTTGCCTCATTGCTTAGCCTTGGAGTGGGAATGAACCGTCTTGTGCGTTTCAGTTTTCTTAATTCGCCAAATATTCCCGAAGAACGTAAACCGCTAACAAGTTTGGTGATCTCTCTTGGAGCAACTGTTGCGTCAATTTTAGTTATTTCTATGCCGTTCACGCTCACAAGGATGAGTATTGGGCACCTCACAGCTCTGTGGGCGCTCTCTATAACACCGTTCCTTTTTGTGACTATCGGGCGCGACGGAATTGAGGGTGCAGCTCGCTCAAGAATATGTGCTGCAGCTGCTTTACTTGGAGTGGTCGCTGGCGTCTATTCACTTATCTTGCTAGTACTGTCCATCCCTATTCGGGATTCGCATTCGTGGCATTCGCGTTTTTGGAAAGTCGTTCGATCCTGGTTGACGCGTAATGCAGTCTGGCTTTTACCCGGAACATTTTTGCAACTGCACGGTTTTGCAACATTTACAGATCCTGAAGTTTTCACGCCAACTCTTAAATCTACTGCCGACATTTTGAGTCTGATTCTTGGTAATGGATACTGGGATTTAGCTTCAGAGGCAATTCAGGGTCATCAGCAGTTTCTGGCAGTGGTTGCCTTGTTCGTTGTTGTGCTGGCGTCGTTAGGATGGGCAAGGCTACCCGTCTCGCTACGACGGCCAGTGATTGCAGGACTGAGTATCGGTTATGGAATTCCACTTGCAGCGGTTGCTCCAGGAACCCGACAAATTTTCCAATTCCTTGTTCACACACCGTTTGGTATGGCTATGCGCGAACCGCACCGTCTCGTCGGTCTTGCGATTGTCCCACTCGTATTGTTATCCACCCTCGGTGCAGTTGAGTTTTTATCCCTCGTTGCAGGGAGAAAACATTTAAATTTCGGATATTTAGGATTTTTGACTCTATTCGGCTCTTCGGTGGCGATGCTCCTCTTGGCGCTGCCAACTGTTCATGAACGAATCACTCCAATTGCAATACCGCAGTCATGGATGGACGCTCGTTCGCTAGTGAATCGAGAAGGTGGCGTAGTTCTTTCATTGCCTTGGAGTGAGTACGTGTTACTGGATCAGAAAAATCCTCGTGCCGTTTATAACCCGATGGCTGATTTGTTCGGACCAGAGTCACTCGTGTCAAGTACACCGTTTGAGGGAGAACCAGTCAACGAAGCTTCGGAATCCAGGGCCGACACAGCATCTCTTGTCGCATCTGATTTGCTGGACGACGAATTTCCAACAGTAAGTGTTTCTCAACTACGAATTACCTGGATCGCGGTTTTGAAGGTGGAGAAAGTAGCGACCTTGGATCTTTCGGGGATGGAAGAGTTACAAAAAGAGGTTTCCTCAGCTTCTTTAGACCTCTATCGAGTGGTGGACGCTCCAGAACCCTCAGATCGCCCTTTACCTTTCTTCTTACATGGCACAGATGGACCAGCTGATGCTCCTTGGACTTGGGGCTGGACAGGGGTGAATCTTAGGGTGAGCGGCCAAACAAGAGAAGGTGTGCTGAAAGGTAGCGGCAATCTGATTTTTGCACCAGCTTTTATCGGTCTCGGACTCTTGCTCCTGACGCTGTTCTTGGCCTTTGGGCCGGTAGAGCGGTTGAGAATCGTCTCAAAGGTGTTGACAAATCGAAAAGATAGTGATAAGTTGAACTAACGAATTCTTAGGGAGATGAAATGCTGAAAAAAACTATTGTTGGTCTCAATTTTGTAGTTGCAACGTTGTTCGCTGTTTCAGGAACGGCTTCTGCTATTGACTACGGTATTCCGAGTCTACCGACGACTGGATCGAACTCTAATGGGTCATTTATTCTTGCAGGTGTCTTCGTTCTTTCGGGCGTAGTAGTTGCGAGATTCAGCTCTTTGCGACGCTTTTTACGACAGAGATAAGCTCGAGGTTTCTTGGTATTTAGTTTGGCCTTGTGAGTGGTTGCTCTTCGCCGTAAATTAGTGGGTCAAAGAATTGAGAGTCTTTGAGTTTATTTTCGAAAGTTCGGGCTTTTCGGCCGATGGTTGCTCTCCAAGGGCGCGAGGACAGCTTTTTTCCTGCTCTTGATGGCCTGAGAGGGTTAGCGGCGCTTCTGATTTTCACTAGACATGCGTGGGGCTTTGCAGGTAGCCCTCGGTACGCAGTAACCAGTGGTTTTTCTTTAAACTGGCTTCTAGTTGAATCTAGGGCGCTTGATTTATTCCTCGTTCTAAGTGCGTTTCTCCTAGGAGGGCAGTTTTTCCGGTCTGCCGTACAAGGTAAAGCCATCATCGATAAGCGTTTATTTCTCAGACGTCGGTTTTATAGGATTTTTCCAGCTTATTGGTTGATTCTCCTGCTTGTTCTGACTGTCTTTGTCCCTTGGTTGGCTTCTAACGATGATGTTTATTCAAGAAAAGGTTTAGTTGCTTTCATCGGCTTTATTCCTGCTTTATCAACTTTGCTTCCATGGTCCTTTGGAAAGTTCTTGGTAATCAGTCCAATCTGGACTTTGACGCTTGAAGTGACTTTTTACTTGATGCTGCCATTTATTTGGCCTGTGTTTCGAGACCGAAGGTGGAAGATAAGTCTTGGGGTAGCTGCGCTTATCACTTTTGGATGGTTGTTTTTTGTGAGGACATCCTTGGGACACGACATCTCTGCCAGCGTTGGGCATATGGCTAATACTCCTTTGGATGGCCCCGATCTAGGAAGAATTATTTTGGTCAACCAGTTTCCCTCTTTTGTTTTTTCATTTGCCTTGGGACTGACCCTTTCGTCGATTTGGGCGAACACACTGATTCCAGATAGAAAGAAAAATATCCTTGCTCGTCACCCGAATGTCTTTTTGTTTTTAGGTCTTTTTATTGTTTTAGTAAGCATGGGTGTTCTTGGAAGGCTGACGATCAACAATGGATTCGAAGATGTGTTCGCCTTGGCCCGTGATTCCTCGGTGCAAGGAACGGTTGTTTACTACTTGGAACATACTTTGTTAGCTGCAGGTTCCTTTTTCTTCGTGGCAGGTGTCGTGTTTGCCCATAAGCCCCTACGCATTCTTAATTGGCATTGGTTAAGAGCACTGGGGATAATTGGTTACGGCATGTTTCTAATTCATTTTCCGGTTCTTTTTACGCAAGACCAATTTGCGTGGCTCAATCAAATGAGTCCGGCCTTTAGGTTCCCGGTGGCGTGGCTTATGGGATTGGCAACGACTATTGGATTGTCGATCGTTCTGTGGTTCGGCGTTGAGCAACCATTTATAGCTTTCGGTAAGCGTCGTAAAGAGATTCAGAACTCTTCTTTAGTGAAGCAGGAGGGCGCATAATGTCTTCTCAAAAACCCCGATCCAGAATTGAACACTGGCTTTTGCAATCTTCGGGAGTAATTTCAAGAAATCAGACGGACATCGATGGTCTTCGTGGAATAGCAGTAGTCATGGTGTTCTTGGTTCACGCATGGTCGTTGAGTGGATCTCCTCGACTCGCTGGAGCCTCAAATTCAAGTTTGATCTCGCCATTAATTCCAATGTTGGATAGCGGAATCGATTTGTTTTTTGTTATTAGTGGTTATTTAGTGTCTTTGAAGTTTTTAGATGCCGCTCATCAAAAGAAAGATCAGCCTTCTCTAAAGCAGTACCGACGAGAACGTATCTTCCGAATCTTTCCGCTCTATTGGGTGTTACTTGCTTCTGTCCCGCTGGTGATGTCCCCGATGCTGGTTAATGAGAGTTCTGTATTTTCGCTCGATGGTCTCCGAGCATTTGTGTTGTATATTCCGATGCTGTCAGCGCTTTTTCCTTGGTCTTTTCGTCACTTTTTCGTCATTAGTCCCGTTTGGACTTTGACAGTGGAACTCTGTTTTTACATTTTAGTGCCGTTTATTTACCATCTTTTTTTAGGAAAAAGGTGGAGATTGTTTTTGCCATTATCTTTGTTACTCAGCGTTGGATGGTTGGTTTTTCTAAAAGTGGGGCTTGGCTCAGATATAGCAAATTGGTACGGAATGTATAATTCTCCAAAAGTCGCTGCTCGTGCTTTCGGCCAAATTATTCTTTCGGCGCAAATTCCTACTTTCGCCTTTGCGTTTGCGACGGGTTTGTCCGTTGCGTCAATAGTGTCGCAAAGAAAATTACATCCGAAAGTTACAGATTCGTTTTCGGTGTCTCAATACCTAGTTCCTATTGGCACAGCATTGACGCTCGTTGTTCTTTACACTTTTGGTTCCATAAAGAGTGAATTCGGATTGTCCAACCCGTTTTATTTAGTCGGAAACGATGAAACAAAAGTCTTGATTTTCTACTACCTTCATCACATAGCGCCAGTTGTAGGTTTTGGTTTGATTTTGGCAGGTGTTGTCTTAAACGATCGTCCTCATCGATTGATCGGCGCCGCCCCTTTTAGGGTGATAGGGATATTGGGTTATGGAGTTTATCTCTGGCATTTTCCAGTTATGTTCAGTCAAAGTTGGATTTCCTGGGTAGCGAAATTGGATCCAGCAAGGCGTTTTCTAGTGGCCGTTACATTTGGTGGAGTGACGACGTTGGTTTTGAGTGTTGTCACCTGGACTGCTATTGAAAGACCCTTTATCAATCGAGGAAAGCGTGGCTCACTTCGAGTTCCTGATTCCGAAGTATTTCCAATGGCACAGCCTGAATTGCCGAGTAGTTGAGGCAAGTCTCCCAAGTCAAATTTTGACTTTCTTAAATGCGAAATATGTGAGCAAACGCTTTTAGATGTCGAGGCTGTTTTGGATGGCCTCTAGTAGCTGCGGGAATTCGTTCAGTGCTTGAAACTGTGGAAACTCTTTGATGACATTGTCGGGTGCGTGAAATAAGAACCCCGCATCGGCGGCAGCCAACATGGCGGTGTCGTTGTACGAATCTCCAGCGGCCACGATTCGGTAATTCAAAGATCTGAAGGCCTCGACTGCTTGTCGCTTCTGATCAACCTGTCGTAATTCAAAATCAACGATTCGGTCGTTCTCAACAATGAGTCGGTGGCAAAACAGGGTCGGCATACCTAGTTGACGCATGAACGGGCGTCCGAACTGCTCAAAAGTGTCCGACAGGATGATCACCTGCGAAACTTCGCGAAGCGCATTCAAAAAGTCAAGAGCTCCTGGTAGCGGACGCAATGTTGAGATGACCTGTTCAATTGCACCCATTGTCAATCCATGCTGATCAAGTACGGCCAAACGTTGCCTCATCAGAAGGTCGTAGTCGGGTTCATCGCGGGTGGTACGACGTAATTCGGGAATTCCGGTGGTTTCTGCGACTGCAATCCAAATTTCGGGGATTAACACACCTTCAAGATCGAGGGTCACGATGGTTTGATGGGCATGTTGAGCGACGGCCATGGTTCATTCTCGCAGAAATTATGCTTCTCAAGCGACCCAGTTACCTATGTGTGAACGGCGTTCCTCACTTTTGACTGGAACCAATCGAGACAGACTTCGTGCTTTGGACTGAGCGGACCTGCCTGATAAATGCCGCCGTCGAGGTTCTTTTGCACGATTTCGCACATGTCTTGGTCTTCATCGAGGATTTCATTAGAAATCGCGACCATCCGCGCAATATTTTCTTCCGATGTATCGATCGAGTAGTAGTCGTAAACAACGTGAGTTTTGTTATGGCTAATCGGCACTATGCGCTCGACATTCATGCCGTCGGGGTAGATGTTCATTGCTAAATTGGGGTAGCGGAACAACCACAAGCCAGCTACTGGCGATCCATCTGACGGCTCGCACTCGTGAACACAATACGAGTCATCGTGAACAGATACTGCATAAGTCGACATCTTGAGAGATCGATTGAGCGATGGATGAATCAATTGAATGTGGTATCCCTCTAAGTAATTGTCGACGTATGTTTTCCAATTGCACGCCAGTTCGCGGGTCATGCGCCGGGCATATGAGAACGACTCAACAGGGAAGCTAGAGGCTTTAACGACTAGAGAACCGAGTGATTCTAGGAGTGAGGATGTGTCATCTGAGAGACACACAAACACCAAGGGTCCCCAGGTCTCGACTCGAATCTTCTTCAATTCAGAATGTTCAGCGCACAGAGGCTCATCGTTGCCAAAATCGCGGGCGGACTTCAGTTGTCCGTCCCAACCAAAGGCCCAACCATGATATTTGCACACCAAATTTCCGAGAGTCCCTTGACCAGGCCAAGCCAACACGCCAGCACGATGCGGACATACATTGTGAAAACCGACGATCGAACCTTCAGGGTTAACAACTAATAAGAGATTGAATCCAGCAAGTTCGCCAGCGAAGTAGTCACCCGGTTGAGCAAGTTCGGCTGCTGTGCAAAACATGATCCATTCAGACGCCCAAATCGCTTGGCGCTCTGCCTTGTAGGCATCTGGCTCGCGGTAGGTCTCGGCGCTTAAGGCAATTTTCATAAACCCATCTCTTTAGCGATGATCGTTTTCATCACTTCTGTGGTTCCACCATAGATGGTGGTGATGCGAGCGTCAGCGTACGTGCGGGCGATGGGGTATTCGCTCATGTATCCGTAACCACCAAATAGTTGCAGGCACTTGTCTGCAACCTTGTTCTGAAGTTCGGTGCACCAGAATTTGGCGGCGGCTGCTTCGGCGGCAGTCAGTTCGCCTACATTGAGCGCCAAGATGCACTGATCAACATATGCCTGCGCCACATCAATTGCCGTACGTTGTTCTGCAAGTACAAACTTCGTATTCTGAAAGTTCGAAATTGATTGTCCAAAAGCCTTACGTTCTTTAACGTAGTCAATAGTCCAATTCAGAGCAGATCGCGCAAAGCCGACTCCAGCAATGGCAATCGAAAGACGTTCTTGCGCCAAGTTTGATGTCAGGTAATGAAAAGCCCGTCCTTCTTCGCCCAAAAGGTTCTTAATCGGAACCTCAACGTCATTGAAAAACAACTCTGCGGTGTCTTGACTATGCATGCCAATTTTTTCGAGGTTGCGACCACGTTCGAAACCGGCCATTGAACGCTCAACAACCATCAGCGACATACCTGTGTGGCGTTGTGTCGGGTCAGTCTTGGCCGCAACGATGATGATGTCCGAGTTGATGCCGTTCGTGATGAAAGTTTTTGAACCATTCAAGATGTAACGGTCACCATCGCGCTTTGCGGTCGTGGCAATACTTGCGAGATCGCTACCAGTACCTGGTTCGGTCATCGCGATAGCTGTAATCAGATCTCCGCTGGCGATACCAGGAAGCCAACGAGCCTTTTGTTCATCAGTGCAAATCTCCATGTAGTACGGAGTCGTGATGTCGTTGTGCAAAGTGATTCCGGCACCGGCTCCACCAATGCCGGCTGCAGCTAATTCTTCAGAGATAATCGCATTGAAACGAAAGTCGTTGGTTCCGCCTCCGCCGTATTGTTCGGGGATCGCCATTCCGAGAAAACCGCTCGCGCCAGCTTTCGCGTACATCTCGCGCGGTGCGATTCCGTCCTTTTCCCATTGATCGTAAAAGGGGGTGATCTCTTTGGCGATAAAGCTTTTGAAGCTGGCGCCAAAGGCGAGATGGTCGTCGTTGTACAGGGAACGTTTCACCCCTCTATTCTGCCGTTACGCCCAGCCTCCTGCATAGGCGACGAACTGGCCAGTCGTAAATCGGCTTGAACCATCAAGGAACACCATACAAAACGCAGCGAACTCGGTCATTGTGCCAAGACGCCGCATGGGCACTTGAGACTCGATCTTGGCCCGAACCTCGGGATCGGTTGCCCCAGAGGCTTTCAGGAAGGCAGGGAAGTCCATGAAGTTGGTCCCGACAGCGTTGACCTGAACGCCAGTACGTGCGACTTCGTCTGCCACGTTTTTGACGAGCATCGAGGCTCCGGCTCGAGCCGCTGAATACAAGGGAGCGCCAGGTGTTGGACGGGCTGCTGAGGCGCTGGTGATGACCAATACCTGGCCTTCGCCCTGCGGCGTCATTTTGGGCACCACGGCCTTCATGAAGTTGTATGGAGCCTCGACACAGCCGACCAGCACCGAACGCAGGTCTTCCAAAGATGAATTGACGAATCGCCCTGTGACGATTTGACCCGAAAACATCACTGCCGAGTCGATTCGACCAAATGTCGTCAATGCTCGCTCAACAAGCAGATCAGAATTCTTTGGGTCGGCGAGATCGTGAACGTTATGAACCACTTCAACATCTGCGCCCAAGGCTCGGAGTTCTGCGGCTAGTTCATCTGACGCATTGCCCACCACAAGGTTGAAACCTCGTGTCGCTAAGTGACGACACAATTCGGGTCCGACATAAAAATGGCCATCTGCGACGACGGCGACTGGGCGGGGTGAAGATTCGGTGTTCATATGCCGAGGGTAGGTAGTGGCAGGGCTATTGTCAATACTTGTGAAAGATTACGAAGGATTTACCGGAAAAATTGGTCGCACCGTTGCCGAGTCGGAAGCCGCGTGGCCGCCGAATAAGCATCCAGGAGAAAAGGCACCCAACGTCATTGTGATGTTGTTCGACGATTTGGGTTTCTCGCACCTCGGTTGTTTTGGTTCAACCATTGATACGCCAAACATTGATCGACTCGCCGAGCAGGGACTCCGATTTACGAACTTCCATGTCACGCCCTTATGTTCTCCAACCCGCGCCGCACTTCTCACTGGGCGTAATCATCACGCTGTAGGTATGCGCGGAGTCTCAAACTTCGATTCGGGTTTCCCACACATGCGCGGACAGATTTCGAATCACGCAGCTACCGTCGCCGAGGTTGTGCGCGAAGAGGGCTACACCACATTTGCATTAGGTAAGTGGCACTTGTGCCCGATGGTCGATGCATCACCGGCTGGCCCCTTTGATCAATGGCCATTGCAGCGAGGCTTTGATCGCTTCTACGGTTTCCTTGACGGTGAAACCGATCAGTTCTATCCCGAGCTCGTGTATGACAACCATTGGGTTGAGCCACCTGCGGGTCCCGATGAGGGCTACCACCTCACTGAAGACTTAGTAGATCATGCGATTACCTTTGTGCACGATGCAGTAGGAGTTCGTCCCGATCGTCCTTTCTTTATGTATCTCGCATTCGGCGCCACGCATGCGCCTCATCAAGCGCCGCCCGAATACATGGCGAAGTATCGCGGTGCATTTGATGAAGGTTGGGACGTTTTTCGTGATCGCTGGTTTGCGCGTCAAAAAGAATTGGCTCTACTACCCGAAGAGACAAAACTTGCGCCACGTAACCCTGGGGTTGAACCATGGGACACTTTGTCTGAGAACCAGCAGCGCCTCGCGTGCCGATTACAAGAGGCATATGCCGCGTTTCTAGATCACACCGATGTTCAAATCGGACGTTTGTTGGCATCAATTGAGAAGCTCGGTCTCGATGACAACACCATGATCGTGCTGCTTGCCGACAACGGGGCATCACAAGAAGGCGGACCGTTTGGCGTTCTTCACGAAATGAAATTCTTCAACATGATGATCGAAATGCCTGATGAAGCAATTCACCGCATCGACGAGATTGGTGGACCACATAGCCATAGCAATTACCCGTGGGGTTGGTCGCAGGTTGGCAACACGCCGTTCAAGTTCTACAAGCAAAACACCCACGAAGGCGGAATTCATGTGCCGCTCATCATTAAGTGGCCTAAGGGTGTGAAAGACAACGGTGCCTTGCGCGATCAGTTTCATCATGTGAATGACATCGTGCCCACGATCTATGAAGCCATCGGAATCACCCCTCCCGACACATATCGCGGGCTTGAACAGATGCCAATTTCTGGAGTGGCCATGAACTACACCTTTGACGACAAAGAAGCGAAGACTCGCAAACTGGTTCAGTATTACGAAATGGTTGGTCACCGCGGCATTTATGCCAATGGTTGGAAGGCCGTCACTCGACACACGCCCGGAGTTTCTTTTGACGATGACGTGTGGGAGTTGTATCACCTTGATGCCGATCGTTCGGAAACTAGCGATCTCGCCAAACAAGAACCCGATCGATTGAAGGAAATGATTGCTTTGTGGTGGGAAGAAGCTGAGTACGAAGGTGTACTTCCGCTTGATGATCGAGGACTTGAGCTGTTCGGAATCAACTTCAAAAAGAACAGCCCGCACCCAGAGTCACGCAAGTACGTCTATCGTCCGCCGATGGCGCCGTTGCCTTCACAAGCCGCGGCTGCAATGGGCGGTCGTAGTTGGGATATGGAAGCAGTGGTCGAACGTGGGGCCGCTGAGGGTGGAGTTATTTTCGCCACCGGAACTGAAAACTCTGGTTTTAGCTTCTACATCTTTGATAATCATCTGGTATTTGATTACAACTTCTTCGGTGAGCATCTCGTCGTGCGTTCTCATTCAGAATTGCCAATTGGTTCATCAGTTCTGACATGTCAGCTCCGTCGCACAGGCAAGGCCGGCTACGCCGTGTTGCTCGTGAACGGGGAAGAAGTTGGACGAATTGAACTTCCATTCATCATGCGGGTGATTTCAAGTGTCGGCCCTTCCGTCGCGTACGACCACGGATCTCCGGTGGCTTTTGATTACGCCAACCGAAGTGACGGCTTCCCATTTGAAGGAACTTTAGAATCAGTCACAATTACTTTGATTGATACTAAGAAGGACCCGAAAGTGGCTGAATCACAAGCTCGTGCTGAAATGGGACGCCAGTAAATATCTTTCGGGCTATCTGACTGCTTGCAACGAGAGTTTGAGTATTTGACTCTCATTATCGTGTTTCACCGAGTATGAGTTGCCTGGTGGAATCACCAGGCTTGAACCATTGGCGAGGGCGTGTTCGCCTTCGTGTGAAGTAACGACATGAGCTTCGCCATTTAGGACAAAGAGGAATTCAAACGTTAAGGGTCCGATGGCTTCTTGTACCCACTGGCTGTCGGCCTGGGCCTTGACGACTCGTACATCGGTGAGGCCATTGGTGGCTTGCTTGATTCCGGTATCAGTCACTTCGACACCCTGAGAGAATTTGTTCCAATTGGCTTCGGCAGCGATGTGGCGAATAAATGTTTGACCTTCCCACACACGATCGATATCGATGTTTGCGTTTGGCAACGTGGTGGTTGGGTCGGCGTTCGTCAGATGCTCTGCTGGGTAACCAATTTCAATCACCTCAAGATTGTCTCCACTTTCAAGCACCCGATGACGAATCGTTGGGGGCTGAATGACGCAGTCGCCTGCATAAAGGATGAACGGTTCTCCCTGATCCTCGTACACAACTTTGACCCAACCCGAACGACAGAAGATGAGTTGGAAAAGTACATCGTGGTAATGCACATAGTCAGGGACTGGACCCCCTTCGGCGATGCTGATGAGTGAAGCAATGATCGCCCCGCCCTGTCTTCCGGGGACAAGGTCGCGATACAACATGCCCGCTCGACCAACCTGCGCAGATCCATCAGCATTTTCATGATCGACAACTAAAGATGAAATGAGAGGTTCGATGACCAAACCTGGCTTCGCATTCACGAATTCAATTGTTGAACCATTTGGCGCAGTGAGCGTTTGACCAAACAGTGGGCTGTCTGTCGCTATCGACATACGGATTTTGAGTGATTGGTCTCGGCCAATTTCTAGAAAAAGCCGACTGCCGTAACCAATGAGTGATGCGTGAGTCGGACCATCGGCCGGATGAATAGTCTCAACACGAAACCCGAGAACCTCGGTGAAGAAGGCGAGGTTGGCTGCGAAGTCTTGGCAGAGTAGAACCACTCCGGCGCGCTCGATGCCCTGTTGATCGGGCGATGGTAGGTCTAATGCCATCTCGCAAGGTTAGTTTGTAGCGGTGACTGATGAGATGTCTGGTGCCGGCGGCTTCTTCACACATGATGGCTGTTCGTTTTACTACGAGGTCAGGGGATCGGGATCTCCGTTGTTGTTTTTGAATGGCTCTGGATCGACCATTGAAGCCGTCAGCCTGCTCGTTGACTATTTCGCCAGATCTTTCAACGTTGCTATACACGATCAACGAGGACTCGGCAAGACATCGATTCCTGAAGGCCCGTATTCAATGGCTCATTACGCCGCCGATGCTGTTGCGCTGGCTGATCATCTTGGCTGGAAAACTTTCAACGTTTTGGGCATCAGTTTTGGGGGAATGGTCGCCCAAGAGTTGGCCGCGACTTACCCCGATCGAGTGAATCGGATGGCCTTGTGTTGCACGAGTCCCGGCGGAGATGGCGGCAGTTCGTATCCATTGCACGAACTGGCGGCGTTAGATCCAGAGGCTCGCTCTGACGAATCTTTACGCCTAAGTGACACTCGGTTCATTGATCAATGGTTTGTCGATCACCCCGAAGATGAGATGTATCGCCGACCAGTCGTCGCAACTTCCGATGCTGAGAAGCGTCGTGGTGAATTGTTGCAACTAGAAGCTCGTCGATATCACGACGTTTGGAATCGTTTGCCGAATGTGACAGCAGAAGTGTTGATAGCGAGCGGAACCTTTGATGGAATCGCACCGCCTGCGAATGGGCAAGCGATCGCTACGAGAATTGCATCATCTGAATATCGCGAGTACAGCGGCGGCCACATGTTCTTCATCCAAGATCGTAGTGCGCTCAAGGAAATCGTAGAATTCTTAAAACTACATTAAAGACTCGTTGGTATGTTTTGGTGTCGGGCTCGTCGCCTGCTCGTTGGTCTCCAACCAGATGCCACCGAACTGTCAAGTCAGAGCGTTGACTAGCAAGGCATCTGATGTTGTCACCCGACGACAGGCTGCGCCCCACATCGATCTGGCACCGCATATAGTTCTCAGCTTGAGCATGTTGACATTGATTTGAATGGTGAGACGCAGCTGGTCGGGGTCGACGAACGTCGATTGAGCCCACACCACTTAGTGAGATTAGAGCTGAGGTATGTGGGCGACGTCGGTGAGGTGACCACGAGCCAGCGACGAGTCTCACCGCACCAAAACAACCAACAGCATTGCGAAACCACAACTGGAATTGCAATTGATCCGTTTGACGTGATCGTTGCCTCAATGATCGGGCATGTACGCCGTGTTGTGATGAGTTCACCGAGCACCGTGATCGATCTCGGACGCAAGTCAAGACTATTTACTGGCGCATCACGCGAAGCAATCTTTCTGAGACGTAGAAAATGTATTTGGCCCGGATGTTCGGCCTTAACGTGCGAAGCCGACCATCGCACACCTTGGGCTGAAGGCGGAACAACATCGCCTGACAACGGTGACCCGTTATGTCGACAACACAACAGATTTAAAGCAACCGCTGGCTACATCACAACCATCAACCATGAAACTGGTGTGAGCAGGATCCACACATCTGACGGCCGAGAACTCGTCCCCGTCTAATCGCGAGCATCGGTTTCCTAAACCGCAGGTCGTGGGTCCAATTGCTGCGGGGGTCCGCCAGTTGAATTTTCTCGGATCAACGAACTTGATGTTGAGTTAAAGGTGCTTGAGCTCAGAAATAAAATCTGCTAAATTTTCGCAAACATTATTAATGGAGGTAGCGATGTTTGCTGTTGATGTGTGTCGTCTGCCGGCTACTGGTGGTTCGACGTTTGTGGTGGTTGCTAGCTTATTGATGCTGGTGGCGGGTGTGGCTGTGACGCGTTGGGTGCGGGCATCTGCTGGTCGGATGTCTGTAGTGGTGGCTCCGCTGGTGTTATTGGGTGGTTTAGCGTTAGCGCCCCAAGTGACTGATCCGTGCGCACCGACGACGACTGTTGCTGTGACAACAACAACGACTGTTGCGCCAACAACAACGACTGTTGCACCAACAACAACAACGACTCTCGCACCTGTTGTTTACAACGTCGGTGACATTGGTCCCGGTGGTGGCTTTGTGTTTTTTATTGATAAGTCTCGTGCTGAGGGCTCACAATATTTTGAGGCAGCGTGTGCCGGCTGGTCTGATGGAGAGTGTGGTGGTAACGACTTGACCGACCCGACAATTGAGTGGGGCTGTGTGGAGACAATTATTACTGGTGCTGATGGGACAGCAATTGGCATTGGTGAACAGAACACGGCCGACATTGTGGACCTATCCACCGGTTGTCCTGATGCGGGGACTGCTGCGAAGTTAGCTGACACTTTGGTTTTGGGTGGCCAAGACGACTGGTTTTTGCCGTCAAAAGATGAACTGAACGAGTTGTGTAAATGGGCCTTCGAGGACAGTGACAATGCGATATGTAACGCCAACGGTGATGACTCTTTATCAATGACGCGTGGCGCTTTTTTCCCCGGCGACTATTGGGCTTCTTCTGAGATAGACGACCCCTACGCGACGGGCGACGAATTTATCGGTTCAGACTCCGCGTGGACCCAGAGTTTCGACTTCGGCTATCAGGGCTCTTACACCAAGTCCGGCGCCGGAGGTGACTACGTGCGTCCAGTGCGGACTTTTTAATGAGATATTTTTTCATTTCTTGTTTTTCAACCAACTGTTGAACATTCGTTGCTGCTCGTTGGCTATTTGCCAGAGCAACTGAAATACCCTGTCCCTAGGTGTTCGTGGAATGAACAGCCTGAGGGGATTCAGCCGTGAGCCAAGATAAGGATTCAATTCGATTTGATGGTCGTGTCGTCATTGTGACTGGGGCCGGTCGCAACCTTGGGCGTGAATATGCGCTTGAATTCGCTCGACGTGGTGCACTGGTTGTGGTGAACGATCTTGGCGTCGGTATATCTGACACTGATGGCGATGCTGCCGCCCCGACAATCAATCCAGCTGATGAAGTTGTCAATGAAGTCATCGCCGCTGGTGGGCAAGCCGTTGCCAACTATGACTCAATCGCAACGCCCGAAGGTGGGCGAAGCATTGTTGATACTGCAATCAAGGTGTTCGGGCGTGTTGATATCGTCGTGAACAATGCCGGTCAAGTTCGTATGGCTCCGTTTGAAGATTTTCCCGAAGAGAGTATTGATGCACTTGTCAACACTCAGTTGCGCGGAACGCTCAATGTCAGTCGTCCCGCTTGGAAGTGGATGAAGAACAATGGCGGGGGAAGATTTATCAATGTGTCGTCTGGTGCGGCATTTGGTGGTGTTCCAAATGGAACTGTCTATGCGATGGCCAAGATGGGTGTCATCGGTTTGACTCGCGGAATGGCTAGTGAAGGAGCACCGCACGGAATCACAACCAATGTGGTGGTTCCGTATGCCAAAACTCGTCTTGGTACGGCCTTTGGTCCGATTCCGTGGTCACCCGAACTTGGCGAATGGCTGAGCCCAGGTCTCGTTGCCCCACTTGTCATTTGGCTCGGACACGATTCATGTGCGCTCAACGGTGAGACGCTGAGCGTTGGTGCGGGATGGCAAGCGGGTATGTCGATATCAATGGCCGACGGGTACAGCGAACGCGAACTAACTCCTGAGCTGATCGCTCAGAACGAGACAGCATTGATGTCTTCGGAACCGTCGCCAGTGACTGCCTTTGGCTCTCGAGCAGTCAAGAACCTTTTGCGCGGTTTTCGAATTCCAGGAAAAAGCTGATTCACATGTCTCAGACCGTCACGCAAATGAATGAGTTAGGTTTTTACACCCTGCCAGGCGCACCCAAATCTCCGCGCGATCTCATCCATGAAGTGCAAGCAGCCGAAGAATTAGGTATTGGCGCTTGTTTCATCTCGGAACGTTTCAATATCAAAGAAGCGGTCACGCTTTCGGGTGCTGTGGGCGCCGTTTCAACTTCAGTCGGTATCGCGACTGCCGCAACTAACCACAACACGCGTCATCCATTAGTGACGGCCTCGTACGCCACAACTATGCACCGTCTGACTGAGGGAAGATTCTGTCTTGGCATTGGACGGGGTATCGCCCCACTGTTTGATGCTTATGGAATCTCAAAGATTACGAC
>Ga0114969_10001393_pt1 | contig 20518 bp, 10 predicted proteins | sample M_130807_MF_Meta_FD_87316 | JGI IMG/M metagenome (GOLD analysis project Ga0114969, IMG submission 87316) | Freshwater microbial communities from Lake Montjoie, Canada to study carbon cycling - M_130807_MF_MetaG | ecosystem: Environmental > Aquatic > Freshwater > Lake | place: Lake Montjoie...
AATATTGTTTTGTTCATTTCTGATAGAGTATAAATAAGGTAAATATTTGATTTGATAACCAAGTTCTTCAATGTAATTCTTGTACTCTATAAGTATATCGTTTTCCTCCAAAAATACTGGGCTTTTTGATTTAATTTTGTTTTTAATCTTATCTTTTTTAATACCAATATATGACATTAACTTTAAATCAACCCCAAAAATGAATTTATCACCATAAATGTATATCATATCACCATTTACAAATGTAACTAAATTTTTAATTGAATATAATTTTCTGATTATTTTCCAAAGACTTTTTGAATTATATTGCAAAGGGTCAACAAATATATATTTGATATCTTTGGTTAAATCATTATACACTTTGTTAATGAACCAAGTTAAATCCTCAGCATGTTTATCTCTTCTTTCTGTTTTCTTTACAGTCCAATACAAATTTGGTTCCAGTTCAATATCTAAAATATTAAAATCTGGATAATGTTTATTTACATAATCAAAACCAATAATTAAAGTAGGTAATCCATGGATTATTTCATCCATGGATTTCACTACGTTAAATTCTTCTGAAACGTTTATATTATTATTTGAAACTATGTTCGCAACTTTCATATTGCAAATGTACTCATTTTATTTTAAAAAAACAAAATTTTTAAGCATATGTTGTTAAATTTGGTGGTTCTGGTGGTAGAGAAGATATCAACGCTTTACCAGCATATTCCCAATAGAATGCATTGTTATCAGCAGCTGGACTTCTTTCAACAACACCTTGTGCTTTAGAACTACTAGGTTTTGAAGCTAAGAATTCTGTTCTAGTACCAACAAACGTTTTAGCCGCTGCTTGATTTGCTGGGCTAGATATAGCTTTTTGTGTTGCCTCTATCGCATTTGTAGCTTCTGTTGTTGTCCAATTAAAGTATTTTTTAGCCGCTGTAATCGCTGTTGCTTTATCTTTGATTGCTTTCCAATCACTTACATTATTTTTAATTGGTTCGTACTGAATTGGGTTTGTTGCAACTATAATTTCTTTCAATGATTTACCATATGCTTTTCCTGGAGTTGCTAATCTATTATAGATAGATTGAGCAACATCAGCTCTAGCTTGGTCTGGACCAGCTTCTAAAGAACAAATAGCAACCAAAGCCCAGTAATCAGCGGCACCACCTAATAAAGTTTCCGTACCATCTCCAGCTCGTTTAACATATTTACCAGCACAATCAGTATAAACAGCTTCTTTACCATCTGGTGTTTTAGGGTTTTTAACAACACTATCGTAGTCTTTACTCGTATCTATTTTTTTACCAAATACATTTGGATTTTTATTTAATAAACATTTTGCTGATGTACCATGATATTCCCAGTGCCATACTTCATCATATGAACCACCGTCTCTAGCCCATGAAGGATTATAAAATCCATACACATATGAATTATTATATAACCATTCTACAGCTGGGTTATAAGTATAATCAAAATCTATTTTAGCACTACCTTTTGTATAGTTAAATTGTAACATTTCACCTTCTTTATTAACCCAAGACATGTCTACAGCTAAACCCCAACCATGATAAGAAGTTCCAGCAACAGCTGCTGTTTTTTGTCCAGAAGCTAATTTAGCTTGGGTTGCGAAACCTCTATAAAGAGAACCAATATTACCATATTTACCATTTGAATTTGCTTTAAATCCATTATCTTTCATCCATTTAGACCATGCTTTTAACATTTTTGACAATGCAACTGACGCTTCTGCAATCATATATTTTCCAGATGAACCTATACTAAATCCAGTATCTTTCATATCAACATCTTTAGTTGTTACATTACCATATGTTTTACCTTTATCAATATAAGCATTACTAACTCCATTTTCAATTAACGTTGCTACTATCGGTTCGAAAGTACCATCATAATTAGCACTTCCGCCACCAGTAACTTTTCCAGTACCAGCTTCACTAATATCTAGTGTTTCTAATAAATCCATATAAACATCATATGCTGTAATCAACGGAGTATCTGGGTATCTAATTCTAGTACCAGTAAAGTTCGTTGACATATTGTTTGGTGTTATTGAATGTGATACATTTGTAATCAAATAAGCACCGTGGAACATAGGTATATTATCCAATTGGAAATACATCATTGGTTGAATCATGGCATTACCCATCATTTCAATTTGTGCTGAATAACTTCTTACTGCATATACATTATAAATATTTTGACCTACAATTGCTCTATTGTTTTCATTACCTTTTTGTGCTATTTCACCTTGTATTTTAACAGATTCATCTGATTCACTAAACTCACTTTGGTCTAATGTGATATCTTTGAATATGTTTTGATTTTGTTGACTATATCTAACCATAAACGTACCAATAGGGTCTTCATATGCAGCATAAGGTTCACTAGTGAAATCTTTTGGTACAGAAAGGTCTACACCACCATTCATACATCTCATATCAAACCCATCATTAGGGTAATCACCTTCTCTAAAATCTAAGTGTTTAGAACCTTGTCCAGCATATACACAAACAAACGCTGGTCCACAACTTCCAGATAGTGTTTCATCATAATAACTATATGGTTTAAAAATAGCTTTTAGATTTTCTTCACTATGAAAGTTGATAAAATTAGGTAACGCTTGAAAGTTAAAATTATTAGCAGCTAATACCGAAGAAATAACGTCATATGCTGCTGAGTTAGGATTATCAATCAAATAGTTGTTTATTGGAATTGGGTTGATATATAAACTATCACCAATATCTCTAAAACTTCTACTAACAAACCTAAAACTATCAATCATTCTAGTTTTACTATTTTGATACTTTTCTGCCAAAGCACTATCTACAGAACTTCTACCACCACATTGAAAAACTAAATGGTCTATATCTTTAGCACCACCTAACCATTTATCATAAATGTTTTTACAATTTCTATATAATTGTAATTTAATAACGTCTTTATTTGCAGTACCAAATACTGATATATCTAATTGTTCATTCTTTTTATTTATATTATATTCGTCAGCTTTACTTTTTAAAGTTTCTGTTACAGCTGAAAAATAAGCATTCAAAACTTCTTTATTAACTGTAATTGGTGACCATTCTGTTGTTTCAAAACTTTCACCATCAAGCCATATTTTGTAGCTTGTATTGATTATACAGACTTCCTCAGTCATTGAATCTATAATACTTTTAACAGCTTCATTATCAGTATAACCATCTTTCAACTCTAAAAATAAATAGAAATCATGTGTTGAATCAATTTTTAAACCAGAATCATCAATCGGTGTAATAACATCATAAAATTCTCTAATATTTTTTTCATTTGTATTGTATTTATCACCATTTATTTTACCAGTAATAAGTGCTTCTGTTGAAGTCCCATCGCCAAGAGTGGTATTTGCTGGTAAACTTCTAGCTGCTTTGATATATTTAGTGAAATCTAATCCACTAGAAGTTTTTGTGTCAAATATTTCTAATTTACTTGATAAATCACTCCATTTTATTTTACCTCCAGTACCATTAACAAATTCAAAAAATATTTTTTTAAATTCAATTTTTACTTGTAAAGGTAATGTTTTTACTATATGGAAATCTTCTATATTTGGGTAGGACGGTGAATCTCCATCACCCCATTTTAACCCTTCAATTCTAGTGTAATCTAAAAATGGTGGGAAATATTCATCACTATCTGGTACATCAAATAAAAGTGTGTTACTTTCATTAATAACTGCTTTACCACCACTAGTAAACGCAACACCCCAAACAATTGGGTCTTTTTTACCACTACCACCACCAGTTATTTTACCTTCACTATTTACAATAGGGTCGTATTTTGCCAATCTCCATAAAATACTACCAATCCAAGCACACCATAATCTAGGTGCATGTATTATACCAGCTTTTTTATTAAATAAATGTTTTATTGTTGGTTCCGAAAATGGGTTACCACCGTTACCAGTTTGAGTTTTATTACTAAAATTAAAAGGTAGTGTTTGTAAATAAAGAATTGCTTTCGTATAATCTGAACAATCAACTTTAACATTTTTGGAAGTAATAATATTAGCATAACTTTGATTGTAATAAAATTCACTTCCAAAAAGACTGAAACTATTATCTTCATAAGCTTTTCTAGGTTCATCAGCATCCTCCCAAAACTTCCAAAATTTACTATTAGGCATACCATATTTTAATTCAACATAAGGATATGTTACTTTATCAGAACCACCACCATTCAATAATACATTAAATAATTTTCTATTATAACCTAATCCAGAATGAACATAATAATCACCAGAAACAGATTTATAAGCATCTTCTTTACTATTTGGCCAATAAATTTGTTTATTTTTTGTACCAAACATTTGTGGTGATGTAGGTATATTACCGTCTGGTACTTTTTGAATTTTAGCTGAAACTTCTCTAGTATATGCTAACCCAGTATCACAATTTTTATAAAATGCAAATCTAAGTTTTAATCCTTTTAATTCATCAATAGCACCCCAATCCATAGTTTCATATTCTTGGATTCCATATTTACCACCAAATGAGTTATAACCAGCTGTTGAATCGACTTTTTCTTCTTTTATTTTATCAAAAAGCATAATACTTTCAGTTGTTAAACCTTCTGGTGCTGTAATCAAACTAACTGGTGAAGGCATAGCTTCTATATCTATAATTTTAACATATGTACCACCATCATCTGGTTTATAAAAACCTTTAGCATCACTATAATTTGTTAAAAAGAAATTTTCTTCATCTCTTTTATCAATTAAGGTTTGTCTAAAATCGTTTGTGTCTTTTGGGACACCCCAATTATCATCTTTCTTACCCTCTTCCGTAGTTTGACCACCAAACCCTTTATTTAATGGTATAACTTTTAATTTACTTGCAGCATCTTTATAAATGTAATTATATTTATAATCACTTCCATCTTCAACCACTATTGGCCTTGATACACCGTTTATTATACCTTCTATACCTATGAAAAATTTGTCATTCGTTTGAGTCATAGATTGTTTTAACACATCATCTTTGATTCCTCTTAACATAGCGTCAACTTCGGCAGCAGCAAAAGCTGTAGCTTCAGCAACAGTCATTATATCTGGGTCACTTGAATAACCAAAAAATGTCATAGCTCTTAACATAGCTAACCTAGCTACATCTTCAGCTTGTTTTAATTCAGCTCTTTCATAAGGTTCGGTACCAATAAATATTTTAGTATCAAGTGGGTTAGATGGGTACCATGTTGTTTCATCTTTTGCTTCTTCAGCAGCTGCATCTTTGTCAGCTTGTGCTGATTTTCTAAATGCTTGTAATAAATCATCAATAAATACTAATTCATCAACATTTGATGGGTTTTCCAATACACCAGCAGCACCTAAATATTTATCAACGTAAGTTAGGTTTTGAGCGGATAAATCCGTATTTGTACCGTTTGAACTAACAGATTGTTGTTCTCTATAATCTGGCCATGGAAAAAATTGTTTTAATTCAATATAAACATTTTTCATGTCGGTATCTAACGAATTTGTACTTGTGGAAGTTACAAATTTTTTCGATAATTCATCAGTTCGTACAGTACTGATTGATGCAGATTGTGAAACCCTAAAAATTGTTTCAACAAATACTTCAATTGCAGCTGTAAAATGTTCAATAATTCTTCTAGCTGTTGGGTCAAAACCTAATTTTGACCTAACTTCAGCTTCAAAAGCTTTGGCTAATTCAATTTTTGATGAATTTTCCTTACCTTCCATTGCTTTTTTAGATTTTCCTAGTTTTTCAAACAATAAACTCATATCAAATACATCTATAAGTGCATCATCACCAATAGGAGTATCATTGTTATATGTAGTTATGTGTTTTAGTAGTTTATCTTTTACTTCTGAAAAATTAGAAGGATTACCCATATTTAATTTTAAAGTAGAGTCATCGTCAGCTTTTAATTGTTTTATCGTTATTTTTTGATAAAATTTACCACCAGCAGTATTCGTTGTTGTATCAATATTTACGAAATCAGCTTGAACCAATGGTTCAATAGATGTTAATTTTAGATATTCTTCAACAGCTTTTTTAACTTCTACTTTATATAAATTATTCAAAGCATTTTCATCTGAAGTACTTAATTTATCTTTATGAACAAAAACAATATAAGTGTATTCCTCTTTTTGTTTGTTTAAATCAAAATGTTGACCTAATATACTTATTTGACCCTTTATGTTATCAATTTGTTCAATTGCACCAGAAACTGTGTTTAAATCTTTTGCCGCTGGATTTTCATTCGCTGTTTTTGTTATACCATTGTTTATATCCCTAATATTTGCTGATAAATCACTCAAAGCACTTACTTTTTTATCACCACTGATAGTTGAATTATATGCTTCAAATTGTTCACCACCAATTTTTGTAAATGGAATGGCTTTTAAATAACCCAACAACATATCTGACATCAATGCAAATGTATAACCAATAAAGTTACATGTAATTTCAAAGTTACCAGTTTTTGAGTTGAATTTTGAGTTAAATTTCAACATATGTAAACAGTATTTAACTGGCATTCCATAATAACCTTTTACTTCCAATTCAAACATTGGATAAGGTAATTGGAAAAAAGTAGTATATTTGTTACCTCTATTATTTAAAATATTTTCTTCATTTTGAAAAATAGAACTACCTCTTAAATCAATAAAATTGATTGTAATCATTGGAGCCATAGAAGCGTTAAATTCTATATCAATATTAGTAATACCTAATGTTTCATCATTTATAACATCTTTATCAAAACTAGTTGTTAAATCAGTAAATTTAGTTGTTAATACTTTTTTTTCATTAGGAACCCCAGTTTCAGAACCTTCAATAAAGTTAACTTGAATTTGACCTATTGAATCTACGGTTCCACCGTCACTATCAGTACTTAATAAAGTTCTACCTTTTCTAAAACTTTTTAATATAACACTTATTGTTAAGTCTTCTAATTGTACTGGTACATTATCACCAGATTTAAACCCATCAAAATCGTTTGGGTCAATTATTTTAGCCCTACCAGCACTACATCCTATTTTTCCATTTTCACTATTCGCCATATAACATTTTATGATTTCTTATTTGTGTCATGTATCTACTTACCGCTACATCAAATGGATACGGTATGTTTATAATTGTCATGTCTGGTATATTAAACTCCAAACCTCCAAATTGAGGGTTTGCTGCTAATATCAACCAGCCACTCCATGGGTTATTATAATACATGTTGCTCACTTTGTCAAGTCTAGTTAGTCCTTGTTTGTAAACATAAGCTAAATCTGTTGCTGTTTGTGGGATAATAATCCCTGGGACAGCTTTCATTCCAGAATTAACTCTAAATTGTGAATATCGGTCTACGTAATTTGCCATTTTATTTATTTTTTATTTTTTATTTTAATTTCCCCCATTAGGACCTAATTGACTATCAAAACTAATAGTATTTGAAGCTACAACCATAATAGTTTGAATCGTTTTACCATCATATGTTATAGTAACCGAATAATTACCTTCATCGGGCATGGTGTTCACTGTAGCGTATTCTCCTGGTCTTATTTTTGTTCCTAACCAGTATACACCACCAAATAAATCCCATGCATTTTTACCATCAGCTGCATTGGTATCCATTGAAATTAATTCTTCAACACGAGATAAGTTTGAAGGTACTGGAGTTTTTTCAACTGTTATCTTTAAATTTTTACTTAAAAAAGTTTTTAATTCATCATCTGTTATTAATTTATTAAAAGTACCATCATCATTCATTGTTTGAATACCTTCACTATTTAAAGTTACCGCTATACCTCTATCCGTTAAATCATTACCTACACCAAAAAGATTTGATGATGGAGTTAAATTTATACTTTTAGCACCAGTTATTTTAGATTCTGTAGTTGCAGAAGTAGTACCAGAAGTAGTTGCAGTAACTGGTTGTGCGTTACTTACAGCTGTATTATTCATAACTGTTTGGCTAGGGTCACAATCACTAGCTTTAACTGAACTTATTAATTCACTTGATGTTATAACACCATCTTTTGTTGAAACAACACCATTCTGTAAATACATACCAGTTGCTGATGTACCAGTCATACCAACTGGTTTTTGTTGTGAAATATAATCAGCTCTAGCTTCATATACACCAGTGTTAGCATAGTAATTAAATGATAATGCATTCTGTAATTTATTAATTGGACCTTGCAATGATTCACCACCAATAAATTTGAAAGATAAACTAACATTTGCAATCATTGGTTGAACACCAATACCTTCTGGGTTTAAATCCCAAACCAATGGTTCATAATCAATACTCAAACTATCAATAATAATTTTAGTATGATAAAAATCACCTATTCTTAAAATACATACTGGTGGTCTACCGAATGCTAAGTTATTAGTTTCCATATTATCAGTAGGTCCTTGTCTAGTACATTGATGTAAAAATGTTAATCTAGAATTTAAACCCTCTGGTGTTGTTGAGTGGAAAGCTGGATGAAAATATCGTATTTTTTGTTTGAATTTATCAAAAATAAATTTATCAGTTTTTTTTAATTTATCAAAAAACATAGTTTCATTATAAAACTTTTGTCTTACAGTATCATTAAATTTTTCAGTTGTAGTTTCTGTACATGGTTTTGGTTGTACAATCTCTTTTGAGGCTAAACTAGCCTCATATTCAAAATGAACTAGAACTCTTCTATCATACTTACACGCAAATGTATCTGTAGCACTACCAGTTGCTTCGTTACAATCAGATTCACTTTCTGGTATTTGATAACTCTTCATTTTCTTGATTCTATCATTGGCTTGTTCTGGTGTCCAACCCCAACCTGGAGCCCATTGTGTTTTTAAAGTGGCAACAATTCTATCTGCTCTAGCATCAGATAATTGTTGATTACATGCTTTTCTACCTTGTGGACTAGCATGACCAGTCACTTCAACTCTACAGTGAGGACATTTAGTTTCTATATATTCCGAAATCGCACCATATAATTCAATATTATAATATCCTTGGTATTCCTTATCACCAATTTTTGTTATTGGTGTTTTTGGTCCCACATAGTTTAACCCAAAATTTTTAGTATCTGGCCATCCAGCATGTGCACCATTATTATTAGTACAATCCTCAACACCATTACCTCCTTTTTTATATGTAAAGTTAGCTGGGTACCAATTTAAACCATACCCTTTACCCTCCCCATTAACATTATAATCTATTTTTTTAGTTTTGTCTGGTGCACCTTCTGATGTTAAACCAGAAACTCCACTTTCATATCCATTTGGTATTTCATCTTGGTCATTAGGGAAAAAAACATAGAAATCACCTGGAGGTATTTCTTTTGGTGGTTCAACAGTTTTTTGTGGGATAGTAACAGTATTTACCACAGTTCTTGATATTTGACTAACTGTAAATTTATCAGTCCAAATACTATTTGGTTCAATACAACCAGCCATGAATGAAGCTACATAATGGTCATCTGGACCATTTAAACCTCTGAATGTATTGCTATATGTTGAGTGGTCAACAATTATTTTAAATGATAGTTGACCACTTCTTTCTGTATTATTATAAGTATACATATTTTCACCTCTACCTATAAATTTGTGAGCTTCCCAATCAACACTTACTGATTCACTAAATTGAATATCGTATGGTGGAAACCACATCATTCTACCTTGTTTACCAGTAATTGGGTCGCCTTGACCTAACTCACTTTTTGGTAACATTTGTTTTCTATCATGCCATGCCAAATTTTCAATGGATAACATGTAATTTTTGGCATTTCTAGGTACTTGGTAATTTAATTCTGGATTATTAAAATCTTCATTATATGGTGCTATTTTAACAAAACCAGTATCTTCCAATACTGAATCCTCAGTATTAAACCTAAAAGGAACTGTACCACCACTGTATAACCCATCATTTCTAACTAAACCAGCTCTATTACCATCAAATTCACCAGCGATACTATCGTATCGACTATATGTAGTCCAAGCTCTACAATATGCATCTTCTGGTTCTTTAAAACTAGCATAAACTCTACCAGTTTGAGCGTCAAAACTACTTTTACTTAAAACAGCGTTACCCTTAGAAATACCATAACCATTTGATTGTTGTAATTGGCTGGATTGTTTATTCATTTCACCTTTTCTAGAAACAATATTTTTCATACCCGTACTATTAAAAAGTATTTGTGTTTTAACTAATAAACTTTTCTTTGTTTTAGGGTTATTAAAAGGAATTATAGCAGTATCGTAATTGTCTAATAAATTTGTTGTTTGAACTTTATCCTCTTTTGTAGTCCAAGAAAATGTTGGCTCCATAATATGGTTACCAATTTCAGAGTCGTATGTTTCTAAAAATAATTCATCTGGACTTTGAAAACCATAACCATCTAAACCAGTTACTTTTTCTTCTCTTAAATAACTTAAATCTGGTATAACTCCATCTTTTTTACTAAAAACACTAATCATATCCTCACCTACTTGGTACGCATACATTTTAGCCCCTTTTAATTTATTTTTGTTGCTTGATTTGTTACTAGTTTTAAATGCTGGAGCATAACCACTTCTAAATTTAGTTTCATTAGGGTTATCTTTTTTACCATCAGCAGCAGTTCCTAATAAATTGGCATTCATATTTGCAATCAACGCTTGTAATTGACCTTTACCAGTTGTTTTTATTAATTCATTGGCTCTACTTATGTTGTCAACTTCACCACTTTCTGATTGAAAGATAGAACCCTCATCAGTAACATAACTTCTAGGTATTGTAAAACCTAATAATTTACTAGTATAATCAGCAACTCTACCCAAAGGTCCTCCAGGAACCGTAATATTATAACTAGGTCTTGGGAATCCAGCAAATCCTTGTCCTTTAACTAAACTTAAAACATTGTCTTGAATATTCAAAGCACCCAATATATCTTGTTGTAAATTGAATGCCGCATTGTTAGCCAAAGCCAAAGCTAATTGTTGACCACCAATCATACCTAATCTAGTGTCTTTCATTAATCCAGCAGCACCCAACACCCTTCCAGCCAAAGAAGACCTTACATCAAAGTTTGGTATAACACCACCTTTGGCTAACCCAAGTCCTTGACCACTAGTTACACTACCAATAATATTTGCAGCTGCAACACCTTTTTTATTATCACCATTCAAATTCAAACCACCATATTTCATCTCCCCATAGGTTTCTATATAGCTTTTTACTTGTTCTGTAGCATCAACTGGTTGTAAAATAATAAAATCAGCCGTATCTTTAGATTCAGCTGCATCTAAATATTTGTTTTTAATTATATTAAGTTTTTTGAATTCAGCATTTACCGTTTTACCGTATAACCCATATTTTTTAACATCATCACTAACATATTGTGGATAACTTTGAATACCCAAAGGCCATTGAACAGAAGAACCAAAACCATTAGCAAATGGAACATCTGGTATATAATCTATAGACATTAAAGCATTGGCTGTTAAACTAACGTTTTTAAACATGTTAGGTAATACATTTTGTTCTTTCCATAAAACACCTTCAGTTTCTAAAGGTAGTCCAATAGGAAGGAGCACAGACCCAGTACCGACAATAGTATCCAATACTGGTTCACCAATTTTTGGACTTGGTAAAATACCTAATTTAGTAGGGTATTGAGGTGATAAATTTTTTAATAATAAAAAGTCACGTATATTTGGCAAAGTTGCCATTATACTATTGATAGTATTCTTCGATGTCGGAGTTGGCGGTGCTGTATTATAATATGGCATATCTTAGTTAATTTATATATAAATACTATAATAACAAACTTTTTATAAAAATAAATGATTAACCAAATGTATATAAATAAAAAAGGTACCCTAATTGAGTACCTTTAAATTTAATATGAAAGTTATTTTATTATTTAGATTCAGATTTTTTGATTAAATCTCTATATTTGATTGCTTCTTCAAAGTTTTGTGTTGAAATTGCTTCTTCTAATTTAAAATTTAATTCAACTAATTTTTCAGAAACTTTTTCATAATTTTTGATTAAATCTCTATATTTAACAGCTTCTTCAAAGTTTTGTGTTGAAATTGATTCTTCTAATTTATTTTGAAGTTGGTGTAACTCTGAAGGTGTTTCAACGTTATTAGTTGATGTAGAGTACCAATTATTATCAAATTTAGTTGAAGATACATAAGATGAAGTTGAGTATGAACCATCAAGTGATGTAAATGTTGTTTTAACCCATTTTGTTCCATCTTCGTTAGTACCACTTTCAGTTTTAGTTTCACCCAACGTTGGTGTTAACTTGTTTGTGATTTTATTGTAAAAAGATTCGTATAAATCTTTTTCAGAAAAAAAACTTTTAAATAAGTTTGTTAAATTTTTACTTTCTCTATTAGACATAGTTTTTAGGTTTTTAATTTTATTATTATTTATATATTATTAATAATTAAATATATATTATTATTTATATAATGCAAATATACGGTTTAAATATTAAAAAAACAACATTTTAAATAATTATTTTTAAATTATTTTTTATTTTATTGTTTATCAACAACTTATATATTGATTATTATTTAAGTTTACCCATATTTAACTGTTTGATAACACCTTCCTGGAAATTTTTTACCATTTGAGCTTTTTCTGATTCACTCATACGAATTTTTGTTGATTCACCACCAGGAAATTTATGTTCAATCGTTCCACTAATATCAATTTTATCAAATTTATGTATCATTTCACCACCACCCATATCAGAACCAACATTTGGACTAGCAAATAATCCATCTCTAGCGTGTGTTCTAGCCATTGCACCAAATTTATCAGTAATTGTAAATGGTCCACGCCCAGGCATTGAAACACCATCTTGAACATCTTGTGCTGTTACATCAGAAGCATCTTCAACTATTGCTGAAGTATAGTTTGCTGGATTTTTCCTAATATCATTAAACAATGCAGTGTTAGGTATTACAGTTGGTGCTTTTGGATATTTTTTTCTATATATTGCTCTTGCATTTGCCAAGTTATCAGTTTCCATATTATTAACACCTATTCCAGTAGCTTCAGTTAATTGATTGATACCTGGAATCCAATCAATTAAACTCATACCAGAACCACCTAATGATTCCAACCAACCACCAGCACCAGTTCCTCTAGTTTTTTCATCAGTAAAGAAATCAAATTGGTCTTTAAGTGCCCCAAGAGGTGCTGCAAATTCACCAGCTAATTTACCTAAACCTTTACCAGCAAATTTAAGACCTTTCATTACCGTACCAGCTTTAGGTGCCAGTTTACCAGCAGTTCTACCTATAGATGAACCATTAGCCATACCAGTTTTACCCATAAAACCTTTAGCAGCACTAAATGCTTTACCCATAAAACCTTTTCCACCTCTACCAGCTTTTGTCCAAGAAGCTTTCATATTTCTCATACGTCCACCTTTACCTCTCATTCCACCGATATCATCCAATCCAGAACCACCACCACCAGCAGAAGCAACCGTATTAAATCCTTTCCCCAATGAAACTCCGTTCATAAACCATTTAGCTGTATCCCACATCATTTTACCAATTGAAATAATTCCTGGTAACATTTTAGCTGTCAAAACAGCTAAACCAGATTTTATTGGATTATCAATAACCCAAGAACCTAAAGCACCAATCAAGTCACCAACCCATTTAGCCATTGCTTCTAATTTCTCACCCCAACCACCTTTATCGTTGAAATGTGCTACGAATGCATCTAATTTAGGTATCATTTTATTAACACCTTCAAGCATTGGTAATAAAGAAACTTTCAAATTATCAATAAAATAACCTAAAGTTTCATCGAAAGTTCTAGCTTGTTTAGCTCTTTCTTCCATATCTTCATCTTGCTTGATTTGAGCTTTAATAAGTGTTTTATCACTCTCATTAAGTGTTTTAACCAACTTAGGGCTACCATTAAGCATAATAGTAGCATCACCATTTTTATTCATGTATGATTTACTAGTTAAATAATCCTTAATTTGTTGACCTTCTTTTCCACCACCAACTCCAAAAGTAATTTGTGATTCAATCTTTTCGAACTTTTTGGCGTTTTTACCCATGGTAACCAAATCATCGTAAGCCAAACCAGTTTGTTCAGCAATGATTTTTAATTTATGCATACCTTCAGCCGACATATCGAATTCACCAGTTTCCTTGTTAAACATAACACTTTGTTTCGCAGCGTTAGCAATCTCTTTGGTTAAACCTTCCATATCATTACGAGCCATATACATCAAATGGAAAGGGTCAGCCATTGCGGCCCATTCACCACCCATTACATTTAATTGTGCTGACATTTCAACAGCACCTTCAATATTCCAAAGTTTATCAGCAAAACCAGCTGCCACTTCCATACCAACGCCCAATTTGGTTACTGTTTGAGCCATTGAGGCTAAACCTTTCGCACCTTCTTTAAAATTGTATCTATTTAACAATTTAATACCACCAGCCAAGTTTTTAATAACCTTTGAAGCGTTGAGACCCATTTTTGAAGAATTCTTCATAGTCCCTTCAACAAAATCACCAGTACGTTCAGCTGAAAGACCGATAACATCCATATCCGCAGCCATTTGAGCAGTACCTTCAGCACCTAACCCAGTAACGACAGACATTTGAGCCATTGCTTTCAACCCTTTTTCACTCATTAAAACATTTCTACCTAAATTGTAACTATAATCTTCTTGCAATTTAGCAACTTTAGCCAAACCAACACCAATCATTGTTGTTTGTTTAGCAACGTTTGTCATGGTAGCCCTCATACCAACACTTTCTTTAGATAAAACACCCATAGATAAAGCTGTTTGTTTCATCGCTTTATCCATTTCAAATATACCTAAACCTTTTAACTTACCAAATGAACTTTGAATTAAATTTGGAAATTTGGAAAATGATTTTGCTAATGACGCTGAAACTTTACCCAATGCCATAGCACCAACGTTAGCTTCTTTAGCCGCAGCTTTGTATAAACCAACTTGTTTACCTATTAATTCATTTTGTTTTTTAAGATATTCTAATTTTGCTTCTTCAGCCGCTAATTCTTCATCTGTTAGATTAAGAGTTTTAGCTTTTGCAGCTGCAATTTTCTTTTCAATTTCTTCTTGTAATTTAGTAGTTCTATTTAACGTTTCTTGAAGTACTGAAGCCTCTTTAACAGCTTTGATATATTCATCATAACCACTATTCATACGCTCCCTTATCTTAGCCTCTTGTTCAATAAGTCTAAGGGATTCTCTAGCTGCTGCTGCTGCTATTTCAGCATCTGATTTTTGTTTAGCCATAATTTATTACTTTTTTAGATTTTCATCAGAATTATAACCGTCTGAATTTATAAAACGTATATTAACATCTTTTTGAGGTGGTGTTTTTTCTGTTTTTATTACTTCTTCACCTTTTTCATTTTCTTCTTTAACTTGATATAATTTTACAACATCACATACATAAACATTTGGTGTGTCTGTTTTTTCTTTTAAAATTAACTCAAAACTTTTATTTGCTAATTTAAGGTTAAATTCTTTTTCTGAAAGGTCGGAATCATCAATACCTTTATAATAAACAGCCATTTCATTTCCATAAACTTTATCACTTCTTAATGTGAAAGTAACCTCACCACCTTTTGCTGGATAAGGAATCGATACTTCTTCTAGTGGAACAAATCTAATTTTAGCTCTCTTTTTAAAATCATCACCAAATCTTGAAAGTTTATCCTTTTCGTAGGTATCTAAAATATTATTAAGTTTTATAAAACCAGATGATTTTGGTCCATCATCTTTTGATGATGTAGAACCTTTTTTAAACTCATTGGCAAATGAAGCCCATGCACTAGGTTTAAGTTTACCTTTATAATTTAAAAAAGCTTTTTTAAAGTCATCATCATTTTGCATAAATTGTTTAAATTTATCAATATCAAAATTACTTTCTGGTTCTTTTTCTGGGTCAACTGGTTCTTCACCATCCTTACCATCTTCACCTTCTTTGTCTTCTTTGTCTTCTTCATCACTTTCAACATCATCATCATTTGTAACAACAAAGTCTCTAATATTTTGAATTTTAGATTCTTTTTTTTCCATGTTACCATCTTTTGATTCATAAGTAATAATTTTGATAGTTAGTAACCCTTCTTTTGTTACTTCAATATCTTTTTCATCCGTAGATATTTCAATACTACTTATGTTGATATTACCCAAATCATCTTCAGTATCTTCACCCAATTCAAATTGAACAGTATTGCTAGTTTTACCAATAAAATCTAAATAGATTTCTTCTAATTTACCAGTAGTTTCAATAATTATTCTATCCCCATCATTTAGTGTTGTTATTGCTTCAATAAATCTTTGTTTTCTTTTTGTATTTTCTTCACCGTTAGGGTCAAAGTTTGTCCCATCAACCATTTTACCACCTCTAAAAACGTCTATTTGGTCAACGTCTTTCAGTGTCCATTTAGCCCATGTTTTAACTTGTGGTGGATTCTCTTCTTTTTGTTTTTCGCTAGATAAATTTAATTCTAATTTATTATCATTGAATGATGTAAAACTTAAAAAAGCTCTTCTACCAAAATAATCACTATTTTTATCACTAACATCCATTAAAATTTGACCACTAGTATTATCAATTACTTCAAAATTAAATTTTTTACCTTGAGTTGTAATTGTTATAGTATCACCATTTTTAATGACATTTTTGGCCATTTTATCAAAAGTTGATTCTAATAAAAAAAATTTTAAATTTTTATACTGTTGTTCAGTAATAACTAATTTTTTATTCATATAAAGTGTTTTAATTATAAATATCTAGTAAAACAAAAATACCTAGACGTTTATCTAGGTATTTATTTATGTTGTGGGTATTTCACCAGATTTCATTTTATTTTTTAATGATTCACCAGTTATTCTAGTAGACCTTTGACCCTTAGAACCTTTTGCTTTGTTTTGCATTTCCTCTCTAAGTTTTTCAGCTTCCTCTTGTTTTTCTCTGGCTTCTTTTGTTAACATACCTAAGAAATATCTTCTTTCATATGTAGGCATAACCATTATGTCAGAATAAGTCATACCTTTTAAATATTGAGTACAAATGTATATCTCTTCTAGTAACAATACCTTATATTCCGAAGTTAGGCCAAAAAAAGCTGACGTTAAGAGGAAGAAAGGTCGCAATAGACCCACCTCCAGGGGTCGTCACCTCTATATTTAAGTCGATGCCACTTTCTATTTTCTCAATATAATCGTTCAAAGCTTTTGCATCACCAATTCTCATAGTGTTTGCAAAATCTCTAATATAACTTCTATCTCTATTCCCGTTTACCTCAACCAATTGTCTATCCATTCTATATGTTGATGTATTGTTAACTGGTATGTTGTTTTTTTTGTCGTTTTCAACCATTTCTTCCAAATTCTCAACATCACCTACTGTTAACATTCTAAATTTAACATCAACTTTTGAAACTGGTAATCTAAAATCAAAATAACCATCAGCATCTGGTTCAGCACCCAATTCAATATTTTTCAATTCATTCAAATTGATTTCAGTATCAAATGGTTCTTTAAATTCATCCAAAAGTGTTACTGGATACATTTCACCATAAGCTGTTGCTCTTAACCAAATCATAATAGCATTACGGTCACCAACAGTTAAGTCTTTATATCTTAATTCTGGTTCAAGTATTTTTCTGTTTATAATAATCTCTAAGAACTCACCACTCTCCAATAAGTTTGGGCTAGTAAGGATATTCTCGTCAGCAGTAGTCATGTAAGCCAATCTAATGTTAGCTTTTTTGTTTTTGTATAGTTTCCCTTTAGAAGGTAACGGAATAACGTCAAATGGAGCGTTATAGTTAGGTTGACTTAATTCAATAATATAAGGATTTATATTTGAAGGGTTTTGACCATACGACATAGTATTGTTTACTGGTGGTTGAGATGGTGGTTGAGATGGTGGTACATAATTATTATTATAATTATTTGGTGCACCTTGTACATTTTCGCTCATATTAGTTGGTTGATTTGGTGTGTATAACCCATTTTGTGTTTCTGGGTTTTGATTGTTTCTAGCAGAAGCTAAATTAGCTTGTTGTTGATATCTTTGGATGTTTTCATTATTGATTCTAATTTGTTCATCACGAAGTCTCATTTGTTCATCAGTTTTATTTGTTGAATTTTGAGTTACAACTTTAGCTGTTTGTTTTTCAGCCAAAGACGAGTCTTGCACCAATCCAGCTTGTTCAACTTGACTTAATTGTTGTTGAGTTCTTTGTTTCATCATTTCCACAGCACCAGCATGTCCATTAACATTGTAGTTTTCTGGTGCTTCATTTTGTGATGGTGGTGGAGTTTTAGATTGCTCGTAAATGTAATTTGTAACTTCTTTCTTCTCAGCTTCAAACTTTACTATTCTTTCATCTTCAGTTAAAGGAAACGAAGATGTTGTTGTTTCTTGTTTAGGGAATACATTGGGTTTTTTATCCATATTAAAACTTATTTTTAATTGTTATAACTTTAAAAATAAATATAGGTGAATAAGTTTTTTTGTAAATAGAAATTATATAAAATAAAAAAAACCACCCTTTAAGAGCGGTTTTTTATAAATTATGTGTTAATTATAATTAATATCCAAATTTACCCTTAGAAAAAGCTTGTTTTTCAATAATAACATCCGATATGAATAACTTATTTAGTCCAAATGGATATGCTTCTTTAATGGCAGCTTTGATAATTTCAATTAATTTAATAGCATCTTGTGGTGAAGAAGGTATTAACCCTAATTCTATTTTTATTCCCTCTACTTTATATGTAAATGGTGGGTTAACTTTATCATTATTAGGTATAAATGTACCGATTGTTGCTATTTCAATATTTTGAGTATTTCCAAAATTAATTAGAGTATTTGGTAATCTAGATTCTAATACAACTTGTGCTATTTCTTTATACCCTTTTATAACTGGATTACTATTAACATATTCAATATTAAAAATTTCATAAGCTTTGTAATCGAAGAATTTTTTAACTCTATCATCATCAAATGTATTTATTGGTGTGTTAACATTACCAGCATATATTTTAGCCGCAAGAGATAAAGTATCAACTAAATCTGGTATTGCGTGTGTTTTAAAATAACGACAAGATATATCTTTACTTAACACTGGACTTAAAACAGCCTTAATATTACCCTCCAAAGATTTCAGTCTTATACCATCTCTAAATTGTCTATCTTTACCAAATTGTAAAATTTTTTCTTTTCTATCTTTTTCTAAAGTACCATATGTTCGGTCAAACTTATTATAATCATATTCATCTAAATCAGACTCATTAAGTTTTATTCTTTTATCACCACCAACAATTTGGTCTTCTTCACCGTTATCATCGTATTTAATAGTGTAAGACACTTCTTGACGAGGATTAGCTTCAAAAGCGATTACTTCAGCATCTCTTCCGTTAAATTTAATTTTAGTACCTTTAGACATAGGGTCAGCAAAATGACTTTCTGTTACTATACCTTTAGATTCTAAATATCTTTGTTCAACCAATAAATTAACCTTTTTAAAATTTTTAAGTTTATCTGATTTTCTCATAATGTTTTTTTATTATAAATAGTTTAAATAAAACAAAAAAACCTAGAATATTCTAGGTTTTTTGTTAGTATTTTAGTTTTATTAGAATAATAAGATTGCTCTGTCGAAACGTAGTGTCGCAGTAATCTCAGCGATACCATCATCATCCATTGATAAGTCACCGAATCCAACGTTTGTTAACATTGTTCCATCTAACAACCATTTCTCGATAACAACACCAGTTGGGTCAAGTAATTCTAATTCTACTGGACGTTTATAACCAGCTGCGTAACCTTGACGACCAGTAATAGACTCAGAGTGAAGACGTACCCACTCCATAATTGCTTGTGCAGCAGAAGGTCCAATTGGGTCACGAAAAACAACATCGATTGATTCCCAAGTAAATCTACCGATTACCCATGTAGATGTGTTAAGGAAAGGAATCTCAACTTCATTTTGTGTGATTGAAGGTCTCGAAGCAGAAGATAACCACCATTGTTGGATACCTAAATCTGCTGGGAATGTAATTAACCAACGATTCTTTTTCTTAGGCTCGTAAGGTAGGGGCATTTTCATCAATAAATCAGCCATATTCTTTTGTTTTTAGTTTTTGTTCTTATTTAATTATAAATATTATAAGAATTATTTTTTTTATTAAAAAAGTTTTATTCTTTACTATAAATATGAAGAAATTGAAAATAAATTTGTTTTTATTAAAAAAAAACAGTACCTTTGAAGTATTATGGGAAAATTAAATATAACACAAGAAGAACTTTTAGAAAAATACAATGTTTCTATTGATATTTTAACCGATGAATGTGATTGGATTACACATATTAGTGGTCAAATGGTTTGTGCGACAATCGTATCAATACTGGTAGAATACAACATAAATTGTTTAATTCATAGTGATAAATTATATGAATTATATGATGACCACATTAAAAGTTTAAAT
>Ga0114969_10001394_pt1 | contig 20509 bp, 15 predicted proteins | sample M_130807_MF_Meta_FD_87316 | JGI IMG/M metagenome (GOLD analysis project Ga0114969, IMG submission 87316) | Freshwater microbial communities from Lake Montjoie, Canada to study carbon cycling - M_130807_MF_MetaG | ecosystem: Environmental > Aquatic > Freshwater > Lake | place: Lake Montjoie...
AAAAAAGCCCTCTTCAAAATTAAAGAGGGCTTTAAAAATTATTTTCTCAAAACCTTATTGAACACCAAGAACTTCGATATCGAAAATCAAAACTGCATTTGGTCCAATGGTGCCCCCGGCGCCACGAGCACCATAACCAAGTGCTGAAGGAATTAATAAGGTTCCTTTTCCACCAACATTAAATAAAGCAATTCCCTCATCCCATCCGGCAATTACCTGATGTTGTCCAATTGTAAATTCAAAAGGAGTACGACCTGGATTTAAGGAAGAATCAAACATGGTTCCGTTTGTTAGTTTTCCGGTATAATTTACTGTTACCTTTTTACCAGATTCAACTTTTACTCCATCTCCTTGCTTTTCAGTTACATAATATAAACCAGACGCAGTTTTTTGAGCGGTTAACCCTTTATCTTTAATGTATTGTTGAATGATCTGATCATCTATTCCAATTTGCCCGGCAGCTTCCTTTTGTTTAGAAGCATCATAATCAGCTTGTGACATTGAGCTAATCATACGAACACCGAGTTTAACAATAGAACCTGGTTTAGCCCAGGCAGGTGTACCTGCTTGACCTTTAAACATACTATCAGAAGGAATTAAAAACATTGCGCTATCGCCGGCTCCCATTAAGGCGAATCCTTCCATTGGATCTCCTTTGTACTGTGGAGCTGTGATCGGAAGTTCAGCTGGTTCGCCAATCATTTTTGAAGAAAAAACTACTGAATCCTTTTCAGTAGTATAGGTTAAAAATATTTTAACCATGTAACCTAATTGTGATTTGGCTTTTTTCTTGTCTTCAATCATTTTATATCTTAAACCACCAGGAGTTGATTTAAAATCTTTATAATTCTGAGCATTAACAATTAATGGAAGCAAGCATACAAGAAGTGAGATGTATTTTTTCATTGTTTTATTTTGTGAATTGTTTTGTAAGAAAAAAATGTACTGAAATTTTTATTTAATATTAGTAACTTCTATTTGAAAAATTAAAACTGAATTTGCCGGTATACGGCCAGGATACTCATGATCGCCATACGCCAAGTGAGAAGGAATTAGTAAAATTCCTTTAGAACCTTTATTAAAAAATGAAAGTCCTTCATCCCAACCTGCAATAACGGCATGTGTTCCCAATTCAACTTTAAAAGGTTCACCACCGTTCTTTTCCGAGGCATCAAATACTGTTCCGTCTAATAATTTACCCGTATACAACACTGAAACAGAATTTCCGGGTTTGGCATTATTTCCATTTCCATTTTTCTCAATAATGTAATAAAGCCCGCTCTGAGTTTTTTTTGCTGTAAGATTATTTGCGGTCAAATATTCCTTAATTAAATCATCATCAACTTTTTTTTGAACCAGTGATTTTTCTTCCGCAATTTTTGAAAATGCATCCTTACTCATAACAGTATCAACCCTGATTCCGACATGAATAAAAGTTCCTTTTCCTGCAAAGGGAGGTCTCTTCGCATTGCCTTTGAAAATGCTATCGGCAGGTAGTTTAAATAAAGCGGAATCTTTTGGACCAAGCAATAAAAAAGCTTCATTCATATCACCAATATTTTCTGCTTTTCCCACAGGAAACACGGTAGATTTTTTTTCTGTTGTATATGTAGAAAAAACAACCGAATCATTATCGGTTTTATAAGTAATGTAAGCAATCATAAGTTCTCCTTCCTGAACTTTTTCTTTCGAATTATTTTCTACAATTTTATATTCCAAGCCAGATGGTAATTTTATATAACCTGCTGCTCCTCCAGAACCTATTGCGGTAATTAATGCAATTAATAAAACTGCAAAAACTAATATTCCTGTAAATATGAAAAGTGACCTTTTTTTATTCATCTGTTTAATAAAAGTATTAAGAAAAGATTTATTGCATTTGAATTCCTCCTTGCTTATTCGGGGCTTCTGATACACCCAAAACCTCAATGTCAAATACCAACCAGCTGTTTGATGGGATATTCCCCTGACCTTGTTCACCATAACCCATAGCAGGTGGAATAATCAACTTACCTTTTCCGCCAACTTTAAATAATGGTATTCCCTGATCCCAACCTTTTATTACCTGACCACGACCTAGTACAAATTCAAAAGGTTCACGGCCTGGTTTTAAAGAAGAATCAAATTCAGTTCCATTAAACAAAGTACCGCGATAGTTAACTTTTACATTTTTTCCATTTTCTGGTGTTGCACCGTTACCCGGATTTTCAACTATATAATACATGCCACTTGGTAATCTTTGAGCATTCAAATTGTTAGCTTTTATATAATTCAAAGCATCAGCTTCAGCCAAAGCCAATTTCTGCGATTGAATTTCGGCCATTTTAGCATCATAATCTGCCTTCGGAAAAACATCTGTAATTTTGATATCAAGTTTTATTCTGTCTCCTGCTTTTAATGGTGAAGGCAACAGAACTCCTTTGAAAAAAGTTTCGGCAGGGATAAGACAAGAAGCACTGTCACCCTTGCCCATAAAAGTTAAAATCTCAATCGGGTCACCTTTTTCTTTTGGTGCAGCAACTTGCCCGATTTCTGCTGGACCAGCATTTTTTAATGAAAAAATAACCGAGTCTTTTGTAGTTCGGATGGTTGAATAATATTGAACATAATCGCCAATTTTTGCTTTAGCTTGTTTGGCGTCAGTAATTATTTTGTAATCCAGACCATTTGTAGATGTAGAATAATCTGAAACATTTTCATCGTTATTGCAAGAGGCAAATGTTAATGAAAGCAGAATTGGTAAGGAAACAACAATAGATTTTGAAAAATTTGAAAAGTTCATATAAGATTTAAATTAAATTTTTGGGCGGCTAATATAGAAAGTAATTTCTCTTTGGTTTCAGCTACTGAAACTTCACTCTTACCTCCTGATGCATTCTTATGTCCACCTCCCTGAAAATACTCTTTACACAACCAGTTTACATCAATATCTCCTTTACTTCTGAATGATAGCTTTACCTGATCGGGTCGTTGAATAATAATTGCAGTCATCCAAACATCATTAATCATCATTGGATAATTGACTAAGCCTTCAGTGTCTCCTGTGGATATGTGATACCTGCGAATATCTTCACCTTCGATTGCAAGAATAGCAGTATGATATTCGGGTAGAACAGTCATACATTTTGTCATGCAGAAACCAAAAAACCGCAATCTGTTTTCAGAAAAAGTTTCATAAATTTCATTATAAACTCTTGTATGGTCAACTCCCTTTTCTAAGAGTGAGGCAGTTATCTGATGTACACGGGGTGTGGTTCTTGGAATTCTGAATCTATCGGTATCAGTTAATAGTCCAACATATAAGCAAGTTGCAATATTTTCATCAATCAAATCAGTCATTCCCAGCATTTCAATAAAGTCATAAACTAGTTCACATGTTGAAGACTTCTCAACATCCCATAATTCAAAGTCGGCAAATGAATCAGGTTCAAGGTGATGGTCAATTAGTATTTTAGGTGCAATCGCCTTTCCTAATAAATCACCTAAAGAATTAATACGATATAATTTATTAAAGTCAAGGCAAAAAATTAGTTCAGCATTCCCAGCCCATTCTTTAGCTGAATCAGGTTGCTGCTCAAAATTCACAACCGTGTCATTTCCTGGTAACCATTGTAAAAAATTGGGATAATCAGTAGGAGAAATTACAATTGGTGTATGGTTCAGTTTGCATAAAAAATGGTAAAGTGCCAATGAAGACCCTAACGCGTCTCCATCCGGTTTTTGATGTGTGGTGATGACAATGTACCTAGGAGTTCTAAGAAGTTCTTTTAATTGATCAAATGTCATCGGTAAAATTTTAATTTTCAGAGGTCAAGGATAAAATATTTTTTGCTATAAAAGCGGTAATCGCAAACATGCGTATATTTTTGTGCCTCAAAAAAAATAAATAACAAACATGAACGGTAGCAGAACATTTACAATGATTAAACCAGACGCGGTAGAAAAAGGAGTAGGCGGAGCAATACTAAAACAAATTCAAGAAGCGGGCTTCAAGATTATTGCTATGAAACAAACAAAGTTGAGTGTTGAACAAGCCCAAAAATTTTATTTTATACATCGTGAGCGACCATTCTATAACGATCTATGTTCATTTATGAGTTCAGGTCCAATTATCCCTGCCATTCTTGAAAAAGAAAATGCAGTGGAAGATTTCAGAAAACTAATTGGTGCCACAAACCCCGCTAATGCTGAAGCAGGAACTATTCGTAAAAATTATGCAGAAAGCATTGATAAAAATGCAATACATGGAAGCGATTCTGATGAAAACGCACAAATTGAAGGGAATTTTTTCTTTGCAGAAGTAGAAAGATTTTGATCTTTTAAAAATCCTTATTGACAAAAAAGCTGCATAATCAGATAGCTTTTTCATTTTAATTATTAAATCTGACCTTTAACAAAATTGCTGGTTGACAATTCCAAATAAATAACAAACTTTCTTATATTTATTTTTTTCAAAACTTAACTACTTATGCAAAAAATCAATTCATTTCTTTTCGTAATGTTTTGCGCACTTACTTGTTCCGCGCAACTTCCTTTTACACAAACAACAGTTTTTTCAGGTTTAAATCAACCTGTTGCTTTTGCGATTGCACCTAATGACGGCCGATTTTTTGTGACAATAAAAGCAGGTCAAATTGTTGTTTATAGTTCAACAGGAACTTCCCTTGGAACTTTCTACAATTTAGCTGATTCTACCTATAATAATTTTGAAAGAGGCTTACTGGGAATCTGTTTTGACCCTGATTACAATACAAATCACTATATATATGCTTATTATAATCATCGTTGGCCAAATACTTCGAATGGTAGTCAGTCACTTCGAGTAATTCGTTTTACAGATAATTCAAATGTTGGAACAACACCAACTGTAATTTTAAATATTCCTGTTTCAAATTCAATTCCAGGAAACCATGTTGGTGGCAATGTTCACTTTCGTCCTTCAGATGGAAAATTATATGTTTCTATTGGAGAATTAGCTACACCTTCAAACGCACAATTAAAAACAAACCCTTTTGGAAAAATACTCCGCATAAATAAAGACGGAACCATACCGAATACAAATCCCTATTATGATGATGGGGTTCCAACAACTTTAAATGATGATCGAATTTGGGAATATGGACATCGCAATCCATTTGATTTCACTTTCGGCACAAACGATTCATTATATATATCAGAAAACGGCGAGAATACTCAAGACGAAATGAATCTTGGACGAAAAGGAGGCAATTATGGTTGGCAGACTTGTGAAGGTAATTTACAATACGGAAATAGTAACCCATGCAATGTTCCGGGACTTATAAATCCATTAACAGTGTGGACATCACCACTACAATCTGTAACCGGAATTATTTTTTATAGTGGCTGTATGTTTCCGGAATATAAAAACCATATAATAATAGGTAATAATGATCAAGGACAAATCTTCGATGTTGTTCTTGGAAATGCACCTGCTTATACCACCGTTTTAAGCAATACATTAATTACTGATTTAACTTCAAGCGGAGGATTAACCTCTATTATGCAGGGTGCGGATGGATCAATTTATGCCATGAATGGAGGCTATACATCTAACGGGGGCATCTTCAAACTATCAAGAACAATAACTCCAGTAATTACAGCCAGTGGTCCAACAACTTTCTGTCAGCCTTCAAATGTTGTTCTTTCAGCAACGCCGGCTGGTTATTCATATCAATGGTATAAAAACAATGTTGCGATAAGCGGTGCAACAAATATTTCATATACAGCTTCTCTTACCGGAACATATAATATTATGATTTGCAATAACAGCAGTAATGAAATAAATGTTGTTAGAAATTTACTTCCGCCTGCGACAGTTACCCCCGCTGACACACAGTATTTTTGTTTACCTGCAACTATTACGCTTAATGCAAACACAGGTACCGGATTAAGTTATCAATGGAAGAAAGGAAGCACTTCAATTAGTGGGGCTACATCAAATTTCTATACCCCTACTGTTTCAGGGAAATACAAAGTTGTTGTTACAAAATCAAATGGTTGTACCCGTAACTCAAATATTGTACAGGTTTACAAGATTAACTGCAGGGATGAAAATTCTGATTTTTCAGAAAATTATCTTTCTGTATTTCCAAATCCTTCAGCATACGACTTTACAATTAATCTAACTTCCTCTGAATTGTTTAATTTGAAAATAATTGATTTACAAGGGAAAGTATTAATTAATCTTTCAGAAATAAATGGCTCAATTAGCTTTGGAGAAGGGTTGAATACAGGTATTTATCTGTTGGAAATGATTAATTCAAAGGGATCAAAATCAATTCAAAAAATAATTAAAACAGAATAATTTTTTTCCCAGTTTATAAAAACTTATGGGCGCCCTGACAAATCAGGGCGCTTTTTTTATTACCAAGCTAAATAAGTGTTTCTTTGCCGCTCAATTTTTTACGGACATGGCAGATATTATTTTAAATAAAGGAAAAGGTAACAGAAATAGAGAAGGGCACCCATGGGTTTATGATAATGAAATCGCAAGTATTAATGGATCGGTAAAACCTGGGGATATTGTTTCAGTAATTGATTCAGGAAAGAATTTGATTGGAAAAGGATATTATAATCCACAATCTAAACTTACCGTTCGATTATTAACAAATCTTGATGAAAAAATTGATGCGGAATTTTTTCATAAAAAAATTAAAAGCTGCATTGATTTCAGGAAAAAATTTGGGTACACTGAAAATTACAGAGTAGTATTTGGTGAAGGAGATTTTTTACCCGGTTTAGTACTTGATAAATTCGGAGAAATAATTGTACTGCAAACTCTTTCTCTGGGAATGGATAAATTGAAGCCGGAAATTGTTGCAGCAGTAAATGATCTATTAAAACCAAAAGGTATTTATGAACGAAACGATGTTCCAGTTAGAAAACTGGAAGGACTTGAAGAACAAAAAGGCTTTTTAAGTAATCCTTTCGAAACAAATTTTGTAATAAATGAAGCTGGAGTAAAATTTAACATTGATGTTGTTGAAGGTCAAAAAACAGGTTTTTTTCTAGATCAAAAAGAAAACAAATTAGCAATGAAACAGATCGTGAAAGATGCGTCTGTTCTTGATTGTTTTTGCTATACGGGTTCATTTAGCTTACAAGCTGTTCACTTTGGAGCCAGACAAGTTACTAGCATTGATGTTTCTGAAGCTGCAATTGCGCAAGCTGAGGCGAACGCAATACTAAACGGATTTGAAAATAATTGTGAATTTAAAGCAGCAAATGCATTTGATGTTTTGCCACAGTGGGTCAGGGAGAAAAGGTTATTCGATGTTGTAATACTTGATCCGCCGGCTTTTACTAAAAACCGATCGGGAACAGCTTCTGCTGCTCGAGGTTATAAAGAAGTAAATTTGCGAGCAATGCAATTGGTTCGGAGTGGTGGCTATTTATTAACCTTTTCATGCTCTCACTTTATGACACCTGATTTATTTTTTGATGCCGTTTATTCTGCAGCTATAGATTCCGGAAAAAAAATCCGTCAAATAGAAATGTTAGCGCAAGCGAAAGACCACCCAGTAATCTGGCAAATTCCAGAAACAAATTATTTGAAAGGTTTTTTGTTGCAGGTAATTTGATTGCTGTCTTACTTTTATTCTTTAACAATTAAAAAAGTTATGAAGATAACTTCCGTTTTGCAGTAATGCATAATAGAAATGTTAGCTCAAGCCAAGGACCATCCTGTAATCTGGCAAATTCCAGAAACAAACTATTTGAAAGGCTTTTTATTACAGGTAATTTAATTTTATTACTGTCTGGCTTTTATTCTTTAACAATTAAAAAAGTTTGACGATAACTTCCGTTTTGCAGTAATGCATAATAGACACCATTTGGAAATAGTTTTGAATTCCATGAAAATGAAGTGCGTTTTTTTAGTATTTGATTTTCACAAATAACTTTGACAACCGTTCCTTTTGTATCAACAATTGTAATTGTTACAGGTTCGTTTTCTTTATATTTATACAAATCAAAATTAAAGATTCCATCTGAAGGGTTTGGTGAAACTCGCAATAAACAAGGCGTTTCAATACCTGTATTATAGCCAACAATTGAATCCGGAGAAATAAAAATTTTATAAATAAAAGGAGAAGCAAAACTTGATGAAGGATCTGTTGTACTGATATTTGGTTCAGGGCTAATTATACCACCAACCATCCAACCTATTTGTGTTGGCTTAGAAATTTTATCTAAGCGAAGAATTTGCTTGTTCTCGAGATTTATACTATCCTCCTTCAAAATTATATACGCATTTGATCCTTCATAATTATTAAGCTTAAAGTTTTCAGTTGATTCAGTCATAACACCTGTTCCATCTCGCGAAACCCTACTAATTGTTTTTACAAATGGAACTGCTGTGTCTGTTACCATTTGTCCGTTGGTTGAGTCTATATAATACATTGCCATGCCGCCAAAAAACCAGGAATGCATATTATTATTAAGGCTATCATATGCTGGCAGAACAGCACAATGGTAGTTAGCCAATTGCTGATTGAACCCTGTATTAATAATTCCTGTATCATTCTGCACATCTAATGTTGTAAAGAATGGTTGGTTTATTCCCTTCTGAAAAACCCCGCTAAAAGCTGTGTATCCAAAACTACCATTCGGAAATATTTGTGGAACCAAATTATAATCTCTTCGGTGGTATAAAGTAGTATCAGAAGCAGCACCGACAAATGTCACCTGGTTGTAATTTGAATAATGATTAAATGTAAATTTCCGAATCTGTTCTGTATAAGTCTGGGTATAAATTCCAGTAGCAGTTGCAGCATATGTTCCATCAAAACGATGTCCGAACACCAAATAAAATGACGAATTCATTTTTACCAAGTGACCACCGGTTACAGCTAATAACGAATCATTTGTTTGATGAAATAATCCTGCTATTGATTGATTACTTTGAACTTTATTTATCAGTACTTCCACATTTACACTTGTTAAAGTCGGAAAAGTCACAAAGTCACCAATTGAATTTTTCCATCCATAACCTCCAACTATATAAAGAATACTATCTTCTAAATAATATTCCATATTGCTTGAACAGATTGCTTCAAATATGGAATCAGGAAAAATAGTTGCTGATGATTGCCCGGTTTGATTTAATTGTGGATCAACAACATAAATAATTTCATTTCTACCACTTGTTGGGAATGCAAATGGAGGTTGAAAGCCATGCAAGCCATTTGTTCGGCCACCAATGAATAACCATTTTCCATTATATGAAACACAAACTCCGCTGTGCAATGCAGGTGCACCTTGAATTGTGTCTTTTACTAAAGTTAAATGGTAACCGGTTTGTGCATTCGTAAGTTCTGTTAAAAGAATAAAACAGAAACTCAACATAAAAACACACCTACGGTTTACTCTTAACACTTCAAATTACTTTTGAATAATGATTCTTTTCACTCCGATTTCAGTGCTTGATTTCCACTGCACCATATAAACTCCTTCAGCTAAATTCAATTTTACAGGAAAATTATTGCTTCCGATTTTTATTTCATTCTGGAATTGATCAATCACTCTTCCCGAAATATCCAAAACTGTAAATTGAATTTTCTCATTCCTGAAACCATGAAGTTGAATATTGAAATCCCCTTTTGAAGGATTAGGAATAATAGCAAATGAAGTAAACGCAGGTAATTCATTTATTCCGCTTACGATTGATGTAGTTGCAGTATCAGTTGCAGAGCATCCTGCAGCATCAGTATAAGTATAGTAAATTTCATGTGCTCCAACTCCGGCTGCAGAAGGATAAAAAATGTTTCCCGTTACACCAGCACCGCTGAAAATCCCGCCTGCAGGGATTCCTGTAAGAGTAATCGGTGCATCATTCTGAGTATAAGTTCCCAGTAACCCGTTTATAGTTGCAGTTACAACATGAACATTGACATAAACCGAATCTGAAACTCCAGTACATGCCCCTTGAGTCACTACCAATTGATAATAACCTGAACCTGAAACTGGTATTGTTGCAGAATTTGAATTTACACTTACTCCATTATAAGTCCATGCATACTGAAACCCTGGAAATTCATAAGCATGAATTGTACCTCCTTCACAAGTGTTTAAAGTATCTCCTAAATGATCAATAAATGCTACCGGATTGCAAATAGGAGAAGTAACATTTAATCTGTAAACAGTAGAGTCGCCTTCACCACAAACATATACTCTGTTCCATTTATCCATTCCAAAAGAGGCAATAATATTATTTGTAAAATCTATCAAAGTATCACAATCAAATAATGGTCCTCCATTTTGTGTCAATGACCAAATTTCTCCACTGCAATAATCTGCAAACAGATATTTTCCCCAAAGCGCAGAATTATTCGGACAACGATAAACAAATCCACCTGATATGGAACAACCTGGGCTATGATGATATTCCCAAATTGGATAAGTGAAGTTAGTAATACCTGTACATTGTGATGTGTTATAATCATGGTTAGCTTCCTTACATCGCCATCCGTAATTTAAATTCCCTGTACTTCCGTAAGGTTCAAAATTCACTTCTTCCCATGTATCTTGTCCAACATCTGCAATCCATAAATCACCTGTTGCTTTATCAAAATTAAATCGCCATGGATTCCGTACACCGTAATTCCATATTTCTGGGCTTCCATTAGTTGTATCAAGCGCGTATGGATTATCGGAAGGTATATAATTTGAAGCACTGTCGTGCACATTTAAACGCAACATTTTTCCTAATAACAGGTGCTTGTTTTGTGCGCGGTTTCCGGGATCACCACCACTACCTCCATCTCCCATACCTACATATAGCATTCCATCAGGTCCAAAACGCACGCAACCGCCATTATGGTTACTATATGGCTGATAAATAGTTTTCAAAATAACCTCACTTGATGGGTCAGCAACATTGGAATCCGTTGCACTTACAGTGAATCGTGAAATACAGGTGTTATGGCTGCTAGAATTATTTGTGTAATCAACATAAAAATAACCGTTGTTTTTATAGTCCGGATCAAATGCAAGCCCAAGTAATCCTCGTTCATTTCCACCATCGTAAACTATAGATTGAATATCAAGGAAGGGGGTTGGAAGTGCTACACCTGCAGTATCATAGACAAGTATTACTCCTGCCTGCCGAACAACAAAAACACGGTCATCACCGCAATTCTGAACTTCAATTGGTCGTGTAATACCTGACGCCCATGAAGTTAAACTTATTGTTGTTTGCGCTTGACCTGATGTTGCAATCAAAAGCAGTAATACTGAAAGAACTTTCTTCATTTAATTTTTTTTTGGAAATCAAATGTAAGTTTTTAGTTGAAAGATAAAAGCTGCTGAGACTGAATGCAACAAACATCCGGTCAATAAATTTCTTAATGAAGCATTGCTCTTTTCACGACATCAAAAAGCATAGGAAGTTGAATAGGTTTCGAAAGAAATTTTATTGCTCCTGCATCCAATGAACTCAATGCAAGGTATTCATCTGTTGAAGCACTTAAAAAAATTATCGGAATGTTTTTAAAACGATCATCAGCTTTTAAAATTCTGCACATCTTGATGCCACTTGTATTGGGCATCAAAATATCGGAAACAATAATATCAGGTCTGAAAGTCGAAACTTCGTTTATAGCTTCATTGCCATCAGTTGCAGTATGCACATCAAAACCTTGTTTCTTGAAATTATAGCTGAGCAAATCAAGAATATCTTGTTCGTCATCAACTAATAGTATTTTTCTATCGTGCAACATTTGCTAGTTCGTTTTGCAAATGTTCAATCATGAATATTACCTGAATATTCATTCTATATTAACTAATTGTTAAACATTTATTTCCAATCTGAATAAATTCTTATTTATCAATAATCAAGCGTCGAGTTTCAGATCTTTCCTCATCCTTATAAATCAGCAAATAAATTCCTGAAACAATTTGATTTCCTAAATCAATTTGAACTGTTGTATTATTTGATTCATTAATCCATATTTTTTGACCTAATAAATTTGTTACTTCCAATGAAAAATTCAAAGAATGAGTATTTAGTACAACATTAAAAACACCTGAAGTTGGGTTTGGAAATACCTCCATTTGAAATATGCCTGCAGAAATCGATTCTTGCTTAATCAACGGAGTAGTGAAATTTAATAGAGAACTATAAGCTGATGCACCTCCGGTACAAATTGCTTTAATTTTATATTCATAAGTTGTTGAAGGTATCAAGTTAGTCAATGTAACTGTTGTAAGACTAGATGAAACCTGCGACCATTGAGTTGTTCCGACTTTTTTATAAATTACTTGAAAAATATTTGATGAACACAATGCTGTCCAAGAAACTATAACAGAAGTTGAATTGATAATTGAAACAGTACTATTTACAGGTGTTGTACAAACTTTTGTTGTAGCTTGTTTTGTACTCCACCCTGCGGTTGCTCCATTTCCACAATACGCTGACACCTGAAATTGATATATTGTAGAAGCGTTTAATCCTGAAAAGTCATAAAACAATGAAGTGCCAACATTTACCGGAACCGACCAAACAGTAGTTCCTGTTTGTCTGTATCGCACCTTATAATAATTCATATTCGCTACCAAACTCCAGTTTAATCTTGCACTGCAGGAAGTAAGGTTATCAACTATTAAGTTCTGTGGTTTTTGCAAAGTCGATTGTCCAACTGTAAATGAGTTAACAGAAGAACAACCATTACCTGTTATTATAACAGTGTATATTCCTGCATTAAGTCCTGTGATATCTTCTGAAGTTGCTCCATTACTCCAGGCAAATGTAAAAGTGCCGGTATTCATTCCAATATTTATTGATCCTGTCCCGGAGCACAATGCGTCAGTAATTTGGCTTGTGGAAATTGCAGGTAAACCATTCACAACAACAGAAAAGAATAAACTCGCGACACAACCATTAACATCTGTTCCGGCTAATGTATAATTGGTAGTTATGGTTGGTGAAGCAACAACTATAGAACCAGTTGTTGTATTTAATCCTATACTTGGATACCAGCTATAATTAATAGAACCACTCGCATTTATTTGAATAGATGAACCTGCACAGACAGAAGGTTGCGATGGAGAAATACTTGGTGCTGCAACAGGAGGGAGAACTGAAACAACAACCTGAGATGAACCAGTACAGCCCACATTATTTGTTACAATAACACTGTAGGTGGTGGTTACAGCCGCAAAACATATTGGATTGGCGATTGCAGCATTTGATAATCCTGAAGTAGGCGACCAAGAATAAGTAATTCCACCACTCGCATTTAGTTGAGTGGCTGCATTCTGACAAATAGTTACATTATTTCCAGCAATGACTGCTATTGGAGGTAAAACATGTATTGAAACTGTATCATTTCCAGAGCATCCATTTAAATCAGTAATTGAAACAGTATAGGTAGTGTTTATTAGAATATTGGCAGTTGGATTATTAATAGTAGAATTATTTAACCCAATAGTTGGTGACCATGAATAAGTCAATCCTCCAGAAGCATTAAGTTGAACTGAATTTCCTTGACATACATTTTGACTTGGTCCGGCATTTACACTTGGTGCTGCGTAAACATTTACAACAACCTGGTCACTTGCTGTGCATCCTAAGGAAGAATTAACAGTTAAAGTATAAGTTGTTGTTTCATTTGGTGAAGCAGTCGGAGATAGAATAGTGTTATTATTTAATCCGCTTGATGGTGACCATAAATAAGAACTGCCAGTTCCAGAACCGTTTAAAAAAGATGAAGTCCCCGAACAAATAAATACATCTGAACCAGCATTTGCCGTTGGTAAAGGATTTACTGTAACTTTTACAATTGAAGTATCAGAACATCCTGAAAGATTTGAAGCTGTTAATGTATAAGTAGTGTTGATAGTTGGTGAAGCAATTGGGTTTGCAATTGTTGCATTTGATAAACCAGTTGAAGGCGACCAGGAATAAGTGGCCCCTCCGGTTCCATTCAATTGAACTCCTGAACCTTGACATACTGAAAGATTTGCACCGGCATCAGCAAAATCTATACTCACAGTTTGAATATTATAATAAACTCCTGTTCCCCCACCGAAACCCCAATAGACTAACGGATTCCCGGAAAAATAATTTGTTATAATATTATTAAAATAAGTAAGTCTTAGTGTGCCATCAAAATAAACTCTTAGTCTATTTAGTGTTGGATTCCATTGTATTCTTCCTTTATGACAAGTACAATCTTCAACATTAGTTTGAGTAGCTGAAACCTGAACAGGTCCAGATTGATTAACTGTTAAATCTCCATCTTTAATAATGGCAATATGATCTGCACTAATCTCCGGCCACCCTTCAAAAAAATTAGGATTGGTATCAAATTCAACAGCTAAAGAAGGAGTGATAATTGAACCACTTGTGTATCCCATCCCAGCGCCATTGCCTCCTAAGGCACTTGCGCCATATATTGAATTATGTAAAATAAAAGCTAACCCATCAGCACCATTAGCATCTATGCAACCCAGATTAATAAAAAAAGTTAAGTCAAATGGATTATTAAGATTTATCTGAGTAGTCGCAAAAAAATTTCCTCCCTGCCCAGGAATAGAATCAGTTAAACGGAAAGTTCTAGGAGTTACCTGAACGCAGCTTCCGTTAGTTTGATATGTCTGAGCAAAAGCGAAGAACGAAAAAGCAAAAAGTAAAATCGAAGTGCCAAAAATTATTTTCTTCATGTTATTATTTATTGGAGCGCTAAAATAATTCATTTCACTTTCAAATTGCCTGTTGAAATGGGTTTAAAAACTGTTTAGTAGATTTTGCCTGACTGGATAATTTTGCTCCTGCAATTTCACCTATTAACAAATGGAAGAATCAAGCATACTTGACGAATCACTATCTCTCGAAAATGGATTCAGACTCGATCAGGGGTTTTGCTATTTTCAAAAAGATGGTTTAGATATCCGTAACAACCGATTTTCATTTTCAAACCGGCATAAAGCCGGATTCAGACAATGGTTTATCGGAGTAATTCTTCCTTCAATATTGATAATTGGGTATGGAATTATGGCTTATACAGGTTTTGTTCATAACAGAAGCATCACTTTAAATGTATTTATATGTTTTTGGTTGGTATATGTTTTTTTTATTCGAATTGCAATGCGTCCATCAAAAATATTTATTCCTAAAAATGCTATTACAAGAATAAAACACATTTCAGCAATCCGTTTTTTTTCAAAAGGCTATTTTGTGATTCGATATATGCAAAATGAAAAAGAAAAGAGAACCATATTAATTCTACCCGGAATATTGAATAATGATATTGAAGAAAAAGATAGAGCTATAAGGTTACTAAAGGAAAACAACTATAATATAGAATGATTTCAGTCTTAGATTTTATAAGTGAATACAAAGTATTATTTCCAGAACTACTGAATTTTCAACCATGGGAAATCACTAAAAATATTATTGCGGTACTTGAAAAGAAAATTGCTGACCTCAATTCAGATTACAAGATCGAAAACGGAATAGCTATTCATAAGGCTGCAATTGTTGAACACGGAGTTGTTTTAAAAGCACCGATAATTATTTCTGAAAATTGTTTTGTTGGAGCTAATGCATACCTGCGTGCAGGAGTTTATTTAGCTGAATCTGTTACAGTGGGTCCCGGATGTGAAATAAAATCAAGTTTAATTTTCCAGAACACAACAATTGCCCATTTGAATTTTATCGGCGACAGTATCATCGGCAATTATGTAAACTTCGAATCGGGAGCGCACACCGCCAATCATTACAACGAACGAACCGACAAACGAATTTCTGTTTTCTTCAAAGGAAAAATAATTGAAACCAACTCAGAAAAATTTGGAGCATTGGTTGGCGATAATTCCAAGATTGGTGCGAATGCAGTTTTATCTCCCGGAACTATTCTTCCGAAAAATTCAATTGTGAAACGATTGGAATTGGTGGAGCAGATTCCCAAAGAAAAATAAATAGCGACAAACAACTCCAAGCTTCCCTCTCCGATCTCCCACCCTTCAATAGCCGCAAGCCGGAATATCCACACCGGAACTTGAATACACTTTTCGTGTTGTATTGTTCGTTCAGATATTTTTACTGCGATGAATAAAATCAGAATCGGAATTTTTTTTGGCGGCAGCTCGCGCGAGCGCGAAATATCTTTTGCCGGTGGCAGAACTGTGTACGACAACCTCAACAAAACCATTTTCGAACCGGTTCCGATTTTCATTGATAGTTTTCACAACCTCATTCTGCTCGACTGGCAATTCATTTACAAAGGCAGCATTCGTGATTTTTATCCTTCAGTCAATTTCATTCCTGCCACTGCGCATCCCTTCCAGGTTTACATTGAATCATTGGGGAAACTGCCGCTCGAAAAACAAGATGAGATAATTGCTACAGTCGGAAAAAAAATTCTTCCAAACGAACTCAAATCAATTATTGATTTTGCTTTTCTCGCGTTGCACGGTTCGTATGGCGAGGATGGAAGCATACAAGGCATTCTTGATTTTTATCAGATACCGTATTCTGGTTCCGGCATTCTTCCCTCGGCAATCGGCATTAACAAAGCATTTCAGAAGCGCATGATGAACGAAGGTGGTTTTACTCCCACCCGTTTCAAAACTGTTACTCGCGATGAATGGTTACATGCTGATAAAAATTCCTTCATTGAAAAAAGTGTTGCAGCAGTTGGGTTGCCGTTGGTTATTCGTCCTGCCAATCAGGGTTCTTCCATTGGTGTTTCCATCATTCATGAAAAAGATGTTGCAGCAATAACTAAAGCAATTGACAAAGCATTTTTCTTTTTCGAATGGAATGCTGCTGATTGGAAAAAGAAAAACGAGGAAGAAAAAATAACTTTCTTAAATAACCTGTGTGATATACGGGAGAATGTGGGATTGCCATTGCGTGTAAACGGGAAAACATATTTTCATCCTGAAGAATTATTTCAGTTGTTTGAAAAATCTGTTGCAGAAAATATTTCACAATTAATTCTTGAAGCTGATGATGCAGAGATTGAAATTCTGATTGAAGAATTTATTGAAGGAAAAGAATTTTCGTGCATCGTTGTGGTTGACGAAAAAAATAATCCTGTTGCCCTTCCGCCTACTGAAATTGTAAAAGGAAAAGAAGTTTTTGATTACCGTTCAAAATACCTCGCCGGACTTTCGCGAAAAATAACCCCCATACAAATTCCCGACGAACAAATTGAAGCCATTCGAAAAGAGTGCGAAAAACTTTTCAGTTTTTTCGGTTTTCATGTTTATGCTCGCATTGATGGGTTCATTCGCCCCGATGGAAAAATTATTCTCAACGACCCGAACACAACAAGTGGCATGTTACCCTCTTCGTTTTTCTTTCATCAGGCAGCAGAGATTGGTTTAAATCCTTCGCAGTTTCTTTCGTTCATTATTCACACCAGTGTGCGCGAGCGCATGAGCTCGAATGTGCGACCTGCGATTTACGAACCACTGTTACAGCGACTCAATAATGGAATTAATAAACTATTACAACACGCAGAAAACAAAATCCGAATTGCAGTTATTCTCGGCGGCTATTCCACCGAGCGCCACATCAGTGTGGAGAGCGGACGAAATATATTCGAAAAGCTCGCCAGCTCCGATAAGTACCAACCTATTCCTGTTTTCCTTACTGGTAATAATGAGCAACACGAACTTTACCAGATTCCGATTAATCTTTTATTGAAAGATAATGCCGATGACATTCGTGAAAAGATTCAGCACTTTTCATTTCATCCTGTGATTGAAAAAATAAAAGCACAGTGCAAAAACATCACACAAAAATTTTCTTCCAGCAATTATTTATTTGTTCCGAAACAACTTTCATATGCTGAATTGCCCAATGAAGTGGAAGGAGTTTTCATTGCACTGCATGGTCGCCCGGGCGAAGATGGCAGTGTGCAACAGCAGCTGGAAAAATTCGGATTGCCATACAACGGCAGTGGAGTTTCTTCTTCGCAAATCACCATCAATAAATTTAACACGAACCAATTACTGTTACATCATGGTTTTCACGAAGCGCAGCAATCATTGGTTTATAAAAAGGATTGGAAGGCAAGCGAAGAAAAATTTACTGATGCCATTCTTGCCAAACATAAATTGCCAATCATCACCAAGCCGGTGGACGATGGTTGCAGCAGTGCCGTGAAAAAAATAAAAACGCGCGATGAGTTAATTGCTTTCAGTCGCCTCATGTTTCGCGAACAGGAAATGCTGAATACTAACGAAGCTACTACACTTCACCTGAAACCGAAAGAAGAGTTTCCGCGCAAGGAGCAATTTTTAGTGGAAGATTTAATTTCCTCTAATGGCGCAAAACATTTTTTAGAAATCACTTGTGGAATGCTCACACATCACAATGCTGATGGAACAATTACCTACGAAGTATTTGAACCGAGTGAAACTCTTGCCACTGCTGATGTGCTTTCGCTCGAAGAAAAATTTTTAGCAGGCGAAGGACAAAACATTACTCCGGCACGATTCGGAAAATCAAAAGAAGAATACACAAAAATTGCAACGCAGGTAAAAACAGATCTGGAAAAAGCCGCACGACTTTTAAATGTGCAGGGCTATTGCCGTATTGATGCATTTGTGCGCATTGATGCAAATCTCAATGCCGAAACAGTAGTGATCGAAGTGAATTCACTACCAGGAATGACTCCGGCAACTTGTATTTTTCACCAAGCTGCAATCAATCATTACAAGCCATATGAGTTTATTGATAAAATTTTAGAATTTAGCCGCCGAAAACATCATACTTCTATTACTACATAATATGTGGCAATTTCTTAAAAGCAGAATTTTTCTTTATAATATACTTGGGGCCATCGCCATGTTCATAATCGTTTTCTGGTTAGGCACATCGGCACTGAACTCTTACACCAAGCACGGTGAAACAGTTACTGTTCCAGATTTAACAGGAATGACTTTTGAAAAAGCCAAGCAAGTTTTGAGTGACCGGAATTTAGAAATTGCCATTGCTGATTCATCTTTCAACGATAAGAAACCGAAGCTTGCAGTTCTTGAACAAATCCCTCTTGCCAATTCAAAAGTGAAGGAAGGAAGAACTATTTACCTCACAGTAAATGCAATCATTCCACCACAAGTTAAAATGCCTGATCTTACTGATAATTCATTAAAGCAGGCTCAAATGATATTAGAAAACATTGGGTTAAGGGTTGGTCAGTTAATTTACAAACCAGACTTAGCCCAGAATGTGGTGCTTGACTGGATGGTACGAGGCCGCCATATAAATGCAGGCGATAACATAAAAAAAGGCTCAACCATTGATTTGATTCTAGGTGACGGATTAGGAAATACTGAAGTGGAAGTACCCGAACTCATTGGTCATACCCTCCGCGAAGTGAAATTCATTTTGGATGCATCCTCTCTGAACCTGGGAGCGGTTATAGCTGACAATACTGTTCGCGGTGATTCGTTGAATGCTATTGTTTACAAGCAAACTCCTTCGATACTCGATACTGATAATAAATTAAATCTTGGAGAAGCGGTGGATGTGTACATTACTCTGGATCAGTTTAAACTGGACACCCCAGGCGATGAAGAAGAACCCAGGTAATTCAGTTAAACATCAATCGTGGATATTTCTTTTATTGAACAAACAATTTTTTAAACACATTTGAGTTTCATAGTTGTGTCAAATTGATACAATAAATAATATTCTGAATGCAAAAAATTTTATCGACTATTTTTATTTTGTTTTTTATCCTGATGCACAATACTTCATCAGCGCAGGAAATAATTTCTGAATTAAAATACAACAGTGCTTTACTTTTTGATAGACATCATTCAAAACTAAGATCAACTGATACTTTAAGTCTGCCATTTATCGATGATTTTTCTTATTCACAGCTAGACCCGAATCACAAATATCCAGATCAGAATTTGTGGTTAGACAAGGATTGTTTTGTGAATACTACCTACCCTGTTCTTCCGCCATCCATTGGGGTTGCAACCTTTGAAGGATTGAATGAGTATGGAATACCTTATGATACAACAGGTGTGGTACAACAAGCCGAATCAGATACATTGACTTCGCTACCTATACACATGGAAACCCTTTCACCCGCTGATTCGGTTTATCTGAGTTTCTTTTATGAAAAAATGGGTATAGGAGATTATCCTAATATTGGAGATATACTTTTATTAGAACTTAAAAAGAGTGATGGAAGCTGGAATGAAGTTTGGCAAATGGATGGAGATGCCTCTGCACCAACAGTTATTAAATTCAGGCAGTTAATGGTTCCAGTTACTGATAATTCTTACTTCTTTAACAATTTTCAATTCCGATTCAGAAATATTGCAACTACTTCCGGCAACAACGATCACTGGCATATAGATTATGTGAGACTCGATGCTGGAAGAAATATTGCAGATACACTTATTCAGGATGTTGCGGCTATATACACCCCAGGTACTATTTTAAAAAATTATGAGTTTATGCCCTGGACTCAGTTCAGAAATAATCAATCAGAAGAAACACTATCAACTTTTCCGTTTA
>Ga0114969_10001395_pt1 | contig 20506 bp, 26 predicted proteins | sample M_130807_MF_Meta_FD_87316 | JGI IMG/M metagenome (GOLD analysis project Ga0114969, IMG submission 87316) | Freshwater microbial communities from Lake Montjoie, Canada to study carbon cycling - M_130807_MF_MetaG | ecosystem: Environmental > Aquatic > Freshwater > Lake | place: Lake Montjoie...
GGCAAGCCAATTGAGTTGATCTTGATACTCCTGGTATATCACATCTATTGTGGGATCAATCATGGAGTAAAAATTTTTACCAGATCCGTTTATGTCATTGACATTTCTGAATGTTAAAAAATTGTCCCTAGGAAATGTTTTGTCAATTTGATATGCCAGTTTGAGTCTGCTGGGTGTGAATCTACTGATCAAGCATCCTACAAATTTTGCATCGTTGTCGATTTCTGGAATGTTACCAAACTCTACGTATCGGTCTTGACGTGTAAACGCAGGATGCCACCCTAGCTTTTTGTGATTGAAATTTGAGTCCCAATCAAGATCATATGACGCAAACGTCACAAGTTCTCTGTCTAACACTCCTTGTTGGCAGAGTTGTTCAAAAAAACTCACTATGCCTCGACGTATTAGATTTTCTCCATCGCTGGCAACTATCACAATTGGCTGGCCTTGGTAGCCTGCACAAAAGAAATCAACCAAAAAGTCTTCGTGGTATTGGTTGAATGCAAAGCCCAGAAAGTGACTTTGAATGTATATGGTGTTGTCATATACACTTATTAGTTTTTCAAAACTTGGTAGGTATACTGCTGTATTGTCCGACATTGATTAGACCCTAAAACTTTCTCCGCAACCACAGCGGTCACGTTCATTGGGGTTGGTAAATTCAAAGCCTTCGTTAAGGCCTTGACGCACATAGTCTACTTGTGTGCCTGACAAATACACATCGTGTTTTTTATCAACCAGCACACAAAAATCATTCTGAGCATAATTTATGGTGCCAGCATCAGGCACATATTCTTTTACATATTCTAACACATAAGCGAGCCCAGAGCAACCAGTGGTTTTTACTCCAAGACGTATGCCAGCATAGCCTTTGAGTTCAACTAGTTTTTGTATTTTGGTTCGTGCTCGATCAGTTAATGATATCATATTTTAAAATTCTACATCCAGAGTTTCTTTAAATTCTTTAAACGCACATTTGCTGTCTGGAGAATCTAATGTTTTTTTTAAGTCTTTTGGCAAAGATTTTGTAACAATTTTTTCATAAATTTTGGGTTGGTAAAAAAGACGATATGCAAACGCTTCAACTGCTGATTGTGCAGATCTGTCATCGTTGGGGCCATAAAAATAAAAATTGTTGTCTTGTGTCCAGTTTTTAAAAAGTTGTGTTTGTAATTTCTTATAGTAGGTGCTTGACATCAAGTCATTGATCATGGGTGTGATATCAATACTCTGTTTTAAATAAACCAAACAGAACAATTTTATTTCTGCACACACTGTGTATATGGTGCTCAACATTACCATTTCAACCAAGTCTTTGGGAGAAAAACTATAACAGTGTCTTGGAATCACAATGGAATCAATTTGTCTGCCAAAGTCTACCACATTACTTCTAACATACTCAAACTGAAACTTATCTTGATATTCAGGATCAAGCATTGCAGGACTAGCTGGCAATGGATAGTTTATGCTGATCTCAGGTATCATATTTTTTTCAGTGACTTCTATCAAAGTTTGATGCCAAGATTCTACATTTTGTCCCGGCAGTCCAACAATTAATTGTGCTCGAATAACAATCTCCGGATGACGCCGTGTTAGTTTGTTAGCTATGACCTTGTGCGCTTCCCATCCCACATCAGGACGATTGATATTTTCTAAAATTTTTTTGTTGGTGTCTTGTATTGCAAAAATCACAAATTTTTTCACCAACTGAGTAGAAATCATTATACGCCAGAGTTGGTAGACCACGTCCTTTTTTAATTTGGCAAAATTGCCCACAATACGAAACCCAGCATTATACTGTGTGTTTTTTTTGCCAAAATATTCCATGATATCAACATCTTCCTCATATTGGCCAAAGTTAGCATCTGCCAAAATAACATGTTTGATGTTTAACTCATGAAACAAATCAATTTCTTCTTGATAGGTATTTTTTCTTCTTGACACTTTGTTATCAAATCCGCTGTTCCAATCACAAAACGTGCAGGCATAAGGACATCCACGAGTAAGAATATATGGTAACCACACTGCATCATTGTTTTGTTGCAAATCTTTTACCATTTCTGAAAACAGTTCTTTGCAGTGCAAATAAGGACTGGTGTTCAGCATTTTGACAAACTGATAGTCTGCAACTACTCTTTCTTTGGTGAGCGGGTGTTTCCATGCACAATTAGTTGCAGTGGTCTTAGCCAGTGGTTTTTGTAAAATTAAATGATCCAAAATGTTTGCAAATGCTTGTTCACCTGGGCCATACACCGCATAGTCAACAAAAGGATATTCTACAAAAAAATTTTTGTTGTAATAAACATCAATGTTTGGACCGCCAACAATAATTTTTATCTGATCTCCCAGTTCCTTTTTAACTGCACTGAGTTGATTCATTAACAATCCATGATTCCAGATAAAATGTCCAGTGCATGCAATGTCGACCCGGTTTGCTTTTATATAATCTATCAGTTCAGTCTGATCGACCACCTGTTGTATTGGCTTGCACCAGGTGACATAGCGCGAGAGAGTTGGATACAAAATATCTATATAGGTTTTTAAAGATAAAATTGTGGTATACAACCAGGCTTTTTGTTTTGCCCCAGCATTGTAAAACAATATTCTTACACTATTACCGGATATATTATCATCTACTTGTTCATCGCGCTTTAAACTAATACTGATAGGGTATGGACCATTTTCATGCAGCATGCTTTTTACGATAGTCCTCTACGGCTGCTCGTATAGCATCTTCAGCAAGAATAGAACAATGAATCTTGACTGGTGGCAATGCGAGTTCCTGAGCAATCTCTGAATTTTTAAGAGCTGCTGCTTGGTCAAGCGTTCGTCCTTTAACCCACTCGGTAACAAGAGAGGATGAGGCAATGGCACTTCCGCATCCGTATGTTTTGAACCTGGCATCTGTTATAATTCCGTTTTCAACTTTGATTTGCAATTTCATCACGTCACCACAGGCAGGTGCTCCCACCATGCCTGTGCCAACAGTGTCATCAATTTCAAACTTGCCCACGTTGCGTGGATTTTCGTAGTGATCAATTACTTTTTCTGAATAGGCCATGTGATATTCCTTCGCTGATTATAGCGTATTTACTTATTGATGTCAACCGGAACGGTTATACGCCGCGTTCTTTGCCGGCAGCTTGTTTGGCCGAGGCGGCCACAATGTCTTGCGCCTTGTTTACAGGCATTTTGGTTGCACCAGTGTCAGATCCTTTGTACATGATCACACCTGGGTTGTTTGGGTCAATAGGTTCTAGCACTGAGTCCAAGGGAGGCTGGCTCACTACACTTACGATGTTTCTATCATTGATTGGAAATCCCAAACTTCGTGCGGTGCTAATGAATGCATCTGTGCTGATTTGCTTTTGTGCATTTTGGTCATCGGCGCGGCCAGAAAGAAAATTCACTAGACCCATAAGTTTGTTTGGATCTAGTGAACTGGTGTTTTCGACTTCGTCGATTCTCATTATCTACGTGCTCGTCCCAGTGCAGCTTTAGGAGGAGGAGCACCTGTTTCAAGATCGGCTCCAACATCAGCACCCACATCAGCTCCAATGTCGGCACCCATCTCTGCACCCATCTCTGCACCCGGTGCTGGAGGAGGAGTTGCACCAGGCACACCACTGGCAGCCATGCTGGTGTCAAGTGGAGCAGGTTGACCGGTTACCACACCCAAGGCTGTTTCTAATTGTTGTTTAGCACCTTGGAGATTTTGCACAAGCCCTTGCAATGCACCAGTGACGTCACTGTTGAATTGTGTGGCTTGTTCAATGCCAATTTGATTGCGAATACTGTCGACCAGTGCAGGTAGCTCTTTGAATTGCATCTCTGTTGTGTCTTCCAACATTGATTGCATTTTGTCTACCATGTCTTGTGCAGCCAATACCACTTGTGCTTGCTGAACTTCTGATTCTTTTAAGAACTGGTATGCTCTACGCAAACGGCTTTCAGCAGTCATTGTGGCTTGTGCATTGATCAATTGTTGTTCATCCGGAGCAAGAGTTTGTCCTTTTGCCAGTTTGTCTTTGGCTGCTTTGAGTTTGGCTGCGGCTGCTGGATCAGGCGTTGCTGGCGCAGCGCCGGCTGCTGGTGCACCGGGTTTTGGTGCTGCGGCTGCTGGCGGAACCATGTCTTCACTGACTCTGGCCGTTAATGCTTGTTCCATCATCACAAGTTTGAGATAGGCAGGATTGCGTTCACTGGTGTGACGGGTTGTGCTACGCTGATGTTCAGCAATCACACCGCGCACACGTTTTAGCATGACCTGTGCTTCTCGCACTGTGAGCTTGTTCACAGGCATTTTGGTCCCGAAGTAACTTTCAAATACTTTGGCTACTTGGCGGCTCTTTTTTGGTGTGGCCAGTTCGGTTAATTTCATTTGGCAAATCCTCTTAGTTGTAGATATTTAGCCGAATTTAAACATTTTTCAAGTTCTTGATTCAGCAGGGTAAGGTTTTCAATTTTAGGCGCAAGTTTGGTGCGCACCATTTCACGAAAGTCGGGTCTCGTACTACAATCTGCTTGCCCACGGCGGCAATAGATGTCAGCGGTCAGTGTTTGTTTTTTGTTGTCTAGTATGCGAATATTTTGTGCTAGTCGGTATTGTTGCAGGTGATCTGCCACGCACCAACTCATGGCAGTTTTTTTACTGCTGAATGCGCTCACTAGATCATCATTGTGATATACAGCAAAGCCTGAATTTTCAGGACGCAAATGATAACGCCCAAATGCCACATAGCCACCTTGTTCATCATCAATGATGAGTTCAGTGTAAACACGCTTGAGTTCACGCTCGGCAAAGCGTTCTAATTTTTGATCACGAGTCATAGTGTTTTGATGTAATGAGCTGTGAGCCACCCCACAATGCCCAGCAGCACGCCAATGATGCCTATGCCCCAGGCAATCAGTTGGTCATTGCGTTTTTCGCCCATTTGGCGCACAATGCCATGCACTTCTGTCACCATGTGTTTGACTTCGCCAACTTCTTGTTCCACTGTTTCTATTTTGAGTTCCAGCATGCGGTATCGTTCGGCACACAGCTCAACGTGGGCTTCAAGACTTTTCTTTTCAATGTCGGTGGTATCAACCATTATGGGGCTCCAATGCGTTATTTATGGCGGTAAACCAAATGTTTTGATTGGCTCCTTGAGCATGCAGTGTTGCTGTGATTGCTTCTGCTTCATTTAGTCCGGTGACCATGGGCACGCCTTCGCAATCACCTACTAGCCCGGCCAGGTCATCGCTGCCAAATTCACTGCTGAGTACCCCCTCAGCTTCTACTTCAAATTCAAAGTGCCAGCCATCTTTGTGCTTGGTAGGATACACAACATTCATGGGTTGTGTCCGTAAACTGGCAATCTGCAACAGGCTTTCCCAGTTGCGTTGTTGATTTCTGGCACGATTCCAATCTTCTATGGTTTCCAGTCGCAATCCACTCTTGGTAGTATACGGCAGTTGTTGGGCACGGAAATGTCCTGTGACACCAGTGAAGGTACAATCAAAAAGGGTGCGGCACAAGACTTTCATTATGTGCATATTTAATGCCAAAAGGAAACCCCGGATTTTTTACGTCCGGGGTTGGTGTTAATCCGTGTTAGATTAAACTGTTGTGAAGCTTGCAGTTGCGCTGACGTTGCCAGTTGGGATACCAATGTTCAAACCGCCTGTGGCGTTGGCTGTTTGAGCAGCGGCAACCAAGGTAGCAGTGGTGTAAGCGCCTGTGGGGTAGATAGCAATACTGATAGTGCCAGCTGTTGCACCTGCTTGGTACATAGCGATTGTGCCGCCTGCGCCGCCACTTGCGATGCCTGCACCAGACTGGATAGCTTGCAACACATTGTTCAAGTAGCCGTTGACATTACCAGCATTGGTAAGGGCAGCGTTGGCTGTCAATGAGAAGAAGTCCAGTTTTGGACCTGCCATTTGAACTGGGCCTTGGGCCGCAACGTTGGCTGTTCCAGAGATACTGCCGTTAGCAACGTCCAGTGCAAATACTGGTTGTGTAGTTCCATTTGTTTTTGTAAAAACTGCCATGATAATTTCCTTTAAGTTAAGTGGTCTCGGTGGACCTGCTTTTATTTATACAATCGGTAAAAATCATGCCGGTTGAGGATTATTTTGTGCCGCATTTCTTGCTGTAAAGTCAAATCTATTTACTGCTTTGGCATAGCCTGCAGGGGTGGCCATGACCCAGCCCTCGTGTCCAGGATCTTTCAAATCCAGCTGGCGCAGTATGTCCAGTTTCAAGTCATGCAACAACAAGAACAAAGTAAATGCTGCTGACAGCGCACCTGCATTGCTGGCTGGACTGTTCAAGTATTCCACAATGTTGGCAAATTTCTTGGGCGTGACCTTGGTCTGTAGCCACTCGCCAAATCCCGGCAACAAGTCGTCGAAGTTTCCGCTGGGCTGTTTGATTCTAAAATTGATGTAGTCCACACACAGTTTGGCTAGATCTGTGATCTGTTGTGCTCGCAGTTCGGCAGGGTTGAACAAGGTGGCAATGGCACGACCATCCCCACTGTTGGCCACAGATTTGATTTGTTTGATCAGGCCAGCATCGGGCGCAATTTCTTTGCCGCCAATGGGTTCAATCAACAGCAGGCCAGGCACTTCGTTAAAGCGCACACCACTCAAGGGTTGACGTGCATCTCCTGCATCTGCATACATGGAGTGCATGGCTATGCCTGTAGTGCTGGCGCCGATGCGCTTGCCCAAAGCAGTTTTTGCAGGAATACGATACTGCACGGTATTGGGCTTGAACACATAGTTGCCAGCTTCCAGTGGCGGGGTTGATGTATACAACAAGTCGCCTTTGACATAGCCGCGAAAGTTTTGCGGAGTAGCTGCTTCCAGCTTGGGCCACAGCGTGGCATACAGTTGGATCAGTTCATCTCTAGCGCCTGAACGGTTGCGTTGTATGTCAGCCATCATCCTAGGACTGGTGGCCAAGCCGTCATAGCCTTTGGCTTCAAACCCTGACCCGTCTGTGAGCACAAACTCGCCAGTTTCTGGTTTACGGCCAAATATCACAGCAGGTTTGCCATCCCACTTTACAGTGGTAGTTTTGGCTGGCGACTCTGCTGCCGCCTGCACAATTTGCAAGGCCTTGGTCACTCCAGGCAATCCGTTACGGAACACATAATCTTCCAGGTGTTCAATGCCCTTGGCTTTGCCACCAACACCAGCTTCTTCGGCTTCGTAGATCTGATAAGGGTTTGCTGATTCACGTTCTACCAAAGGCTGCATGCCTTGGTTTACAATTCTATCACGTAGTCGTGCTAGAAAATAAATGTCAGCATCTTCTTTCACGGCGTCAGGTTGTTGCAGGCCTTCACGAGTTAGATATTCACGGAAGTCTCGGACCTTGGCTTCTTTGTCCTTGTCCTTGGCTAGTGCGGCAAAAATAGTTTCTACGTTTTTTAAATTCTCTTTAGTGGCTCTTGGTCCCAACAAGGCTCGGGCCACGTAGTCAGGATCCATGCCGCCGTCCACCAGTTGATTGGTAGTACGACTGAACATGCCATTGGCGCCCACTTTGAGTCCCAGCTGTTTGGCAATGCTCGACATCAACACATTACGGTTCATGCCTTTGTATGCAGAGTCTTCGCCACCTGAGTAGAAGAATGTGCCCCAGTCTAGGTTGGGAAAGAACATGAAGTCTGTTTGCACATAACCCAGTTCAGGACGTCCTTGTATGGGTGTTCGCAAGTGAACTTCGCCACCTTTTTTGATCCATTCAGCAGGCGGCAGTTTGTGACTCACGATCCACTGCATGAGTCGGGCTGCCAACTGGTCCTTGGAGATTTCGCTGGTATCCACTGCCAAATCCATGTCGCCTGACGTGGGTGCTTTGCCTGTGCTACCCAACCAACGGTCCCGGGGAAATTCTAGTCCTGTGAGCTGCTCAATCCAGGCCACAGTAGCAGGCACATCGCTTTGATTGATGCGACCTGTGAGTGACTGACCTTCTGCATCCTTGAATACATTGCCGCCTTCTAGTAGTGTGCGTAGACTTTTCATCGTTGTGATTTCATTTTGTTGTATAATATTCGGCCTGGATCAAATCCTCGACTCCAGGTCAAGGATTCTCTGAGTCTACCCGAGAGTGCTAATTTTATAGCATCTTGTTCAGACATCCCCGGTGGCACTTTTTTAGCTGTTATTGCAGCCTGTTGAGGAGAAAACCCCAACTTTATCAGCGCCTGTTCTACGCCAGAAGGTTCTGCCTCAGGTGTGCCAGCTGGAGGAGCAGGTGGTGCTGCTGGAGGAGCAGGTGGTGCTGCTGGAGGAGCAGGTGGTGCTTGTGCCGGTGCATTACCGGCTGCAAGATCTAGATACTCTTTGTAGGCCTTTACATGAGCCGGATCATTGGCATTGTATGGTTTGCCATTTATTGTAATCTTGCCTTCTTTGTCTGCTTGTACGTTGTTTGGATTGTTACGTTCGTCTGGATTCAACCACCCCAATCCGGCTTGATTGGCATTGTATCTTCTCATGGCTCGTACTATTGAACCACCAATGTCGACTTTTTCTGCTTTGTTAGGTGTTTGTTTAATTTTGTTAGGATCTGCTGTTGGTGCTGCTGCGGGTTCAGTTTCTGGTGCTGGTGCTGCCGCCGGTTCAGTTACTGGTGCTGGAGCTGCCGCAGGTGCTGCCGCTGTTGGCTGAGCTGGCACAGCTGGTGCTGGCAATGCTGCCTGTGCGGCTGGTGCTGGTTTAACCTTGGCATCAACGTCAATCACATTGGGATCATAATTTGTGCCAAGTTGTTTTGTTGTGTTAGGCTTTGGTCCAGGCAACTGCGCAGGTGCATCTATTGTTTGCAGTTCGGGAGCAGGTGCAGCCGCTGTTGCCAAACTGGTGCTTGGTGCGGGTAATCTTGGTGCGGCTCCCGATTGTGCAGTGCTTTTCATTCTGGGCGTAGCAGTGTATTGCGGTTGCACACCTGGGCCCACATTAGTGCCGTAGTTTTTCTTGGGTGGTGGTTGGCCGAAATCAAGCTCTTTGAGAGTGCGCTTTAGAGGCTGTGTGATTTCAAAGATCTGCATGAGTTCTCCTTACTGAACGTTCAAATTTGCCTGTGTCTCTGTGACGGATAGCATTGAGCAATTTGCGTTGCAGATTTTCAGCTTGGTCAGCTGGATATTCAGCTTCTATTTGTTCTAGCAATCTAATAGCTGATTCGATAATGTTGCTGGCGCGAGTTTCAATCACCAATCGGCGATCACGCTCTACGTACAAGTTATCTAGCTCTTCTAAGATGCTACGTGTCTTCTTTTGCATTTATTCACGGGCCTTTGGATTATTTAGTGGAAATGCTGTTGCAATAAATATCTAATACAAGGAAACAGTATGACCAGCCAGATCAACCCCGCTACCATAGATGGCAATTACCCTATTGCCGGCGTGCCCAATAACACACAGGGCATGCGCGATAACTTCACAGCAATCAAGACAAATTTTCAATTTGCAGAAACTGAAATAGATGATCTGCAATCAAAAGGTGTGTTTAAAGCCGCGTTAACAGGAACCACCCTGGACAACAACATGGCCAATAACCTGATCTACAATGCCAAAATCCAAGGATTTTCAGGCACACTAGTGCAGATTGCCAACACCACAGGAGCAATCACTGTGGATTGCAGTGCTGGACATGTGCAAACCATCGTGATGGGCGGCAACATCAGCATTAGCTTTACCACTGCCACTTGGCCAGCAGCTGGCAGTGTGGGCATTGTGCGACTAATTATCACTGTGGATACTCCAGGACGCACACTGACTTTACCAGCAAACGTCAGCTTGGGCACTACAGGTATACAAGGTTACAGCGGCAATGTTATTACATTTGCAGCCGCTGGCACATACGAATTTGGTTTCCTTACATACGATCAAGGCACAATAATCACCTTGTTTGATTACAATCGTCCATTGAGCTACTATACCAACAGTGTGACCATTGCTGATACTACTGCAACTACCAGTGCTGTTACAGGTGCGTTAACTGTGGCAGGTGGTGTAGGCATTGGTGGCAACTTGTATGTGACTGGAGATATCTTTGGCAATGTCACGTTAACCGACATTTCTGTGAGCTCTGTAACTGCCACCGGTAACGTTGTGGGTGGCAACATCAACACTGCTGGCCTAGTATCAGTCACAGGCAACGTAATTGGCGGCAATGTCAATGCTGGTATTGTCAGTGCTACTGGCAACGTGCAAGGCGGTAACTTGCGCACAGCAGGTTTGATTTCAGCTACGGGCAATATCACTGGTGGTAATATCACTGGTGCGGCCAACGTCAACGCTACCACACACACAGGCACCACAGTGTCAGTCACAGGCAACATCACTGGTGGCAATATCAACACTGCTGGACTGACCTCAGCCACAGGCAATGTAATTGGTGGTAATGTTTCAACGGCAGGATTGATAACCGCAACTGGCAACATTACTGGCGGTAACATATTATCCAGTGCTGTGTTGTCTGCTGTGGGCAATGCTGTGGTATTGTCAGGCACTGCTATTCCTACGGGTGGCACAACAGGTGCTGGTTACAAATTCTCCAGCACTGCTAACTTTGGTATTTTCTTTGGTTCAGGTGCGCCTACATTGAGTGCTGCCAAAGGATCATTGTATTTGCGCAGTGATGGCACCACCACAAACGATCGCATGTATGTCAACACCAATGGTTCAACAACTTGGACCGCTGTGACCACAGTAGCTTAACCAGTTTTGATCTTGCCCAGCAGTTGTTTGAGCTTGGCACTTTGCACATCGCCCGACACTTTGGCTGTATCTAAACCAGGGGTCGGGCTTTCCCATGGTGGGGTGTTTGAACTTTCAGTAGACTGGCTAACTTGACTGCGGGCTTTGATCGAATCCATGATCGACGCTGAGGGTTTCTTTGAATATGTGTCTCCATCTTCTCCGCCTTCGTCAGTAATGCGCATTGTTTCAATGTTGTACTCCAGATCAATTTTTTGACCAACGCCGGTCGAGCTTCTTGACTTCATACACTGTATCTGATACTTGCCGCGCTCTTTCATGGCGCGACTTGTAAAGATACCAAACACATTGTCTGCTGTGTTGATCTTTGAGATACCACCTGAAATATGACTGTGATCAAATTCAATTTCTTCTACGGCCGACCGATTCAACTGACTTGCAGTCACCATCAAAAACCCCAGTTCTTTGGCCAAGTTGCGCAGTTCTTCACTCACATACTTGTCTTTCACAAACAAGTCATTGGGCGATACTTTTGCACTCACAGGCATCAACAAGTCCAAGTAGTCAATCATCACAAAGTCTACTTTTTTACCAGTCTGTATCTGATACTCTTTCAAATAAGCACGGATGTCATTGATGTTGCTTTGTGCAGGTAGGCCTTTCACTTGATAGTTGCCCGACTTCTTGGCCACCAGTTTGACCTTGAGTTCTGTGGTGTCAATGTCCTTGCGAATGTCCTTGGTGCTCATGTTGGTTAACATAGCATCTGTTCGCAAACTTGTGAGTTCTTCACTAAGTTCTAGTGTGATGTACACACCACTCAAGCCCTGTTGCAACCAGTTTAGTGCAATGTTCATCATCACAAGTGATTTACCCGACCCCGACCCGCCAGCAAAGATATTGAGTTCACCTCGACTGAACCCACCATACAACAGTCGATCCAGTTGTGGCCAACCTGTTGACACCTGTCCGCCCGAGTTGAAATACTTTTCAATACGTGCCTTGGGGTCACTGAAGTAGTCTGTGCCCATGTCCTTGGTCAATGATATTTGTACAGCGTCTTTGATTAACTTTTCCACTGGTTCAAAGTCGCCTTTTTCCAGCATGTCTGCGGCTTTTAAAATAGCACGTTCTAATTCTTGACGTTTGGTAAACTGTTCAAACTCGCCCATGAACCAGTCAAAGTGTCCTTCGTTCAAGTCTGGCACTGCTTGTAGTTTGATGCCTGTGGTGGCTGTGATCTGTGTGCGGTCAGGAAGTGTTTTGTGTTTGTCTGAATGCTCTTTGATGAATTCAGCCGCAGGCCTCAAACTCTTGTCAAAGTTCTGCGGGTTATAGATGTTCTGCACACGCACATAGCTCTGTGCATCTTCCAACATCATTTCTAAAAATAAACGTTGAACGTCAAGTCCGTATTCTTTTAGCAAGTGCTTTTTTCCTTAGTTCTATTTTGATTCGGCTGGTCTCTCTTGATTGCATTATAGTTAGCAAGGCACCTAATCGTCCCAACTTTATCACTGCATCGTTGACATCTTTACAACCCTCAGGCCATTCAGGTATGCTCACTGCCCAACCCAGTTCCACTGCTCGGTCAATCAATTCAATTCCAGCCAGGTCCTGATCTGGAACCACAGTGACTTCTTGACCTAGGCTGCGTATCAGTCTTGCTTGTTGATCACTTATGGTGTTGTGCATCACAGCAAGCCCGCCAATGCTGAGTGCATCAAATATGCCTTCGGTCACAATCACATGTTGCCAATCTGAGTGTTGCAAGTCTGTGCCAAACACATAGCCGGGTTGACTGTGACTGATAAACTTGGGCTGTTTTCCATCCAACATCCTGGCAGTCCAGCCCACCATGATGTTGTTGTAGGTAAATGGTATTATAACCTGTGGTCGAGTCCAATGAACGCCATCATTCTTTTCAGCTGTGAGCACAGGAAAGTCTTCGGGCACACATCTTGAGCGCAGGTAGTTCCATTGTGATTCATGTTCCGGTGTAACTATTTCTGCAAACGGTGGCAACTCATCAAACTCACCAAATTGAATGTCGCTGATGGCATTCCAAACCAGTTGTCGGTCACTGAGTATACCATGTATGTTCTTGTGTCGCAGACTTTCAAGATTCAGCATCTCTATTTCTACTTCTGGCACACCCATCCAAGTCAACAGTCGCCGTGCTTTGAACATTACACTGCGTCCCAAGATAAAACTTGCTGTGTAACCACAATTGAAACAGTGATAACTCCAACTTTGATCTGTGACTTTGAGTCCGCCGCGACCTCTAATGTCCTTGGTGCTGCCATTGTGTTGACAGCACACCGCATTGAAACTCAACCACCCTGAAGGTGTGGGTTTCTTTTTCGCAGGCAGATAAGCAAGGATGTCAAGCATCTATACAGTATAGCAGAGTTTGTGTTGCAGAGCAACAGTTAACGATAAAAGATATTGGTAACGTAGCCAGTTGTGATCAGCACAGTTACTGCCTGTGCTTCGGTGCCACCAAAGTTCAAGGGCAAGTATCCAGATCCACCGTTGGTCACAGTGATTTGACCAATGCCGCTGGGACCTGTAAATGGTGCCCCAACAGCAGTTGCACCAGCACCATTGCCCAGAATCTGCACACAAGGTGCAGCCATGTAGCCTGTGCCAGCGTTGTTTACAGCAATGCCTGTGACCACACCATCTACTACTGTGGCAGTTGCTGACGCACCATAACCTTGGCTGTTGTTGATACCCAAGCGCAATAGTGGATGAAAACCCAGCACGTTGATGTAAAAGGTTCCTGTTTCATCAAAGTATTCGCGACTGTCGGTAACATCCACCCAAAGTGCTTCGTAGTCTTGTGCGGCTTGCACTTTGATTGTGCCAGTGTAATGCACCAGATCATACTTGATTGTGGTCAAGCTGGCACCAGTTGTATTGATGTGACTTGAGTAGTATTCGGTGAGATAATGAGTGCTCAGCGGTTGTGGATTTAGTGCCCAGTCTGGCCAGCTTTGTGGTCCAGGTTGTGGCCAAGAATTCTTGCCATTTATAGTGGGAATGGTCACAGGTTGGCTGGCAACAAATTGTGGTAATACTGAATCCACAATGTTGCAATCGCCTCTAGCACCAGCATTGTCATTGACAAATGCTGCCTGCACATAGTCACCTTGTGTGCGTTCAATGCTGTAGCTGCCAGGTTGTGCCAAGATTTCCATGGTGTCTGCGGTATCTAGCACAACTTTGACTCGGCCTAGACTGGCGCTAAGTATAGTCATGTCTTTTTCGATTAACAGTTTATCGCCGGTTTGGTTCAGCATTCTAAATTTAAATGCACTACCTGTGATGTTTACAGGTTTTTCATCTTGGTTGATGAATTCAAAAAGCAAGACGTTGTCTACACCTTTGTTGACGGTTAATTGTTTTGCATACACTGGGTCATACCTCGCTGTGAAATACCCACCACTGGTGTCAATCAATAATACCCGAATGATTTGTTGATATAAGTAAATGGTGGTTGAATACATAGGATCCTCGATACGTATTTATGGGTAACAATATCTTTGAAAAACTGGCGGAAAAATATCCCTTTATAACACTGTGTGTCTACGCCAGTCAAGAATATGTGGGTATCGTGCAAAACAGAGATGACGCTGTTACAACCATCTACGACTTTGGTGCTGTGCTCACACAAGATGACAAGCTGGAATTTTTAGAGCTGGCCAACACTTGGTGGTGGGAAAGCAATCGTAGCATACCCATCAACATATTCTTACGCAGGGACTGGGATCGATTTCGTTTTACCCTGCGCACATTCTCCAACAAAGATCTAGAAATCCTACACGGGCCTGTGTGCAGCCTGGTAGACATTGCTCGCAAAAAGAGCAAGCGCAAATCAATTACACTAGTTCGTCGTATTGAGTAAATTCATATGCAAAGCCACCAAGGCTGCATAGCTCACAGCGTGTGACTTTTTAAATGTATACCCACGCGATTCATCACCGTCCCACACTGACGCAAACACTTCCGACCAGGGTTTTCTTTGTAGGTGTGCCTTGCCTGGCCTAATAATTGATATAAAAGCAGCCATCCTGGGTATCGAGTCAGGTTGCATTGCCACCATCAAATCCACGTAGTTGCCCACGTGAACCAACTGAGAGGCCCAGGGTCTGTCTGTCCATAGTCGCTGCCATGGAGGTGTTGCTGACAACATGGCTTCGTAGTGTGCAGGATCCTGGATCAACTGATACACACTCATGTTTAACAAGTCAATTTTGAAGTAACCACGCTGTTCTGCTGTTTCATAGTCTATGGCTGCACAACCGTGTTCGCGATCTTCAGGAATGTCTGTGATGTAGATGCCAGAATTGTGTCGACGCACCTTGCCGTCCACAACTTGCCTAGCAGGTGTGTGTTGGATCAGCTCTAGTATTCGACTACGATCCGGAACGTCGATGTCAATGTCTGCGCTCATGTTCTACACAGCGCCACAATAGTTTTTAATTGCTGTTCGGCTTCTCGAACAACACCCAGGGCATCTGCCACAGCAGGATACTGTTCAGCCAGGCGTCGGGCTTCGGCTTCTTCGTCACGTTTTTTACTCACCCAGTCAAGTAAATCTTCAGCATCAGGATTCAATCCAACATAATACTGACCCAGATTTAAAGGTTGCCAACTGGTGCCGTTATACATTTCCATTCGTTGATTGTTGGTGTTGTATTGTAAAGATCCAACACTCATGTAATTGCTGTTGTTGACATAGTTACTACTGGGGCCGCCGGTGACTGCAATATACTTGCCAGTTTGTCCAATGTTTCCTATCATACTAATTTCCTTGCTGCTTCTAATTCCGGGATATAATCTATCAATTTGATATTTCTCGATTGATCTAACTTGTCATTGAATTCAAAAAACGCTTTTAACTTTTCCAAATCCAATTTAAAATTATTGCTGTAGTGCATTATGAATCCATCAATAAAACTTTGAACCAACAAGTCGTTGTGATAAGATTTCATTTTGGTAATTGCATTAAGGCTGGATAATACCATGTCCTTGTTTGGAAAATTCAAAGGTGAGTATACATCGTCTTCAGTTCCTGCAAAATTACAATGAATCAAGCAACCTGGAAATTCTTTTTCAATGAACATAAACAACTTGTCTAATGCCCAAATGTTGTAGATAGATACAGTGATATTAAAACTAACAAAATGTTTTTGTTGCACTAGATATCGACAGTTGTCAACAATGGTGTCCCAGTTGCTGGGCCATCGAATATAGTGATTTAAATTTTCAAAACCGTCAATGCTGATAGTAAATTGAAAATTTTCAAAATGTTTTAGTTGTTCTCGAAATCTGGAATTAATTTTAGTTGCATTAGTATTGACAACCACTTCAAAATCAGTAGTTTGATTTTGTATGCACTTGTCAAGAAATGTGTAGAAGTCTGTCATCGCAGTTGGTTCTCCTCCAGCGATGTATAATTTTTTTACTGTGTTCAAATTTACAAAATCAAAATTTGAAAATTGTTGCGGTTTAAATTTTGCAATTCCTATTGCATGATATTCTTCAGCAATCAAATGACTGTTCTTTGGTTCACATGTTCTGCATTGTAAATTACAAATGTTGCTAGGTCGCACTTCGTAGTATACTGGTTCTTGAATTTTAGATAAATCATTTAGGCTATGCAAGTCAAGTCTGTTGCTCCACACTATTGTTTCTTGAATTCTTGCACTACGTATACCTTTTGATTCTAGATTGTAGCAAGCAGAACAATGCTCGGGCATTTTGATACCGTTGAGCATGTTGTTTCTAATTTTTACATAATTTGAATCTGTATTAAAATTCCTAAGTTCTGACAATGGCATAATTGTAGTTTCTGACCTGCAACAAACTGTGGTATTACCATTGTCAGCCAATAGCTCCATGAAAGGAAAAATACAAAAACTTTTATTTTGTTGGACCAAACTCTCAAAAAAAGTTATATTTTGACTAAAGCTAGGATCTATGTATTCAACTGGCACAATTTTAGAAATTGCATCAGCTGCTCGTATGGTGTTGTAAAAAGCATCAGGGTGGGAATACTGTTCCTTGGGTTGGTCAAGCACTATGACTTTGTTAAATTGCAAGGCCAACTCAACTATTCTGCTGTGCTCTAAATCATACACACTTGAGTGATAAAATCCTGGTCGCGCCAATTCCAAAAAATTTATCGCACCATCAATCTCTGAAATTAGGCCATGACATTGCATTGCATTAGATTGTGCCAACTTTCGAGTTTTTACATCTGTATCTTCGGTGTTGTTCCCCAAACAAAGTATTCTCATTACCATCCCGCTTGTTTCAATATTTCTCGTGCATACTCTGTGTCTGCTGTATAGTCTGCAAATTTCTTTTGCCACACATCCGAATCTATGTAAGGCCATATCATGGCCACTTGGTCGGCTGTGAGTTCACCCAGGAACTTCTGTCCTGACTCACAGTTGTATATTACCCAAGGGCTAATGCGTCCTGTTGTGACAGCATAGCACATGGCATGACTACTGCCATAGCGCAAACAATCATGTGCAGGTGCTGAGTGTTTTTCACTCCAATCTATGCCAAACTCCACTGCTCGTGCCAATGCATCTGCCACTGCTTCTACTTTCAAATAATCCAGCAAATATTCTGTGTAGATTTTGTCACTGCCCCAGTTGTCAATCTTTTTGTTGTGCTTCAGCAACCACTCTGTAAACTGTCTGGGATTGATTGCCCGGGTGCTCACACAGTATCTGCCAAACTTCACAAAGGCCCGGTAGTACGGTGAGTCTGCAAAGTCATCAAATGTTTTGAGTCTGGCTGATCCTTGTGCAATTTCATAGAATCTTAAGTAGGACTGAAAGCCCAGTTCAACACCGCGCTCTGATCGTTCCTGTCTGCGGCGTTTGGCTTCACACAGATGCACCACAAGACTTTCTGCACGTCGAAATGTTTTCTTGCAGTAGCCGCAAGTGAGTTCACTTAGTGTCTCTGCCATGGTCTCGGATGTATTGATCAAGTTCTTTCTTTGTGGTCATAGAGGCCAGCATGGCTATTTCATCTTCTTTGTATGTGGGGAATAGCTCAGCCAACTGCTTTTTGACGGCACTGGCACCTGCGCCTGCTTCTTTTTTCTTAGGTGATATCCAGTTGTGTCTGGGTGTGCCCATGTCTGGACTCACCGCTGTAGCACACAGCCATTGTAGTTCAGGATGTTTATTAATGTTGAAAAAGTGTTTGTTCAATCGCTCATTGGTAGAGATCAAATAAAACTCTTGCAATTCTCTTGAACCTTCCACACAGCTGGCCCAGCGAATCATGAGATAGTTTGAAAACTTCTTGCGTTCCTCGTCTGTGAGTTCGCGATAGAAGTTTCTGTTCTTGCGATCCAGTTGTCGCATCTCATTGGCAATGTTTAGTTTATCGCTCATCTACTTTGATTAGTTTGTATATTACTATAGCACGTTCCAAGGCATCTTGTAAAGCAGGATTGGTTTTAGATAGGCGCCGGATGTCGTTCCACATTTTATCTTCACGCATATGATCAACCAAGGGTCTACCATCTGCGGTGCGTTTGTCGTAGTTAATTTGATGACCTGTCACAGGATCGTACCCGTAGCCTATGAGTTGTCTGGTACTGGGATCAGCACCTGATTCACGAGCATACACTTCATTGCCCACACGTTCATAAATGTAGGTGGCACCTGGTTTAAGGGTTCCCATATTTGTAGCCATATTGAAAATGTGCCCAGCGTAGGAATCGTTCTAGCACCTCGCGATCATCTGGATAACTTTCCAAGTAAATTTTTACCAGGCGATCGAATGTTTCAAACAGTTGTGGTTCAGTGTAGGGCATGTGTCACCATGATTTGTTGTAGTCTACTATTTCACAGTTGCGACTGATGTCTTTGACAAAGTACACACAGTCAGGATCTGGTTCATCATTTAGCGGCACAGCTAGTAACTGTCCATTCTTTAACTTAGGTGCATACCACGACACTTCATGATACACATCCAAGATCTCAATGTCCGGGAATGACGGGCGGAAACTTGTAAGCGGGTTGAATTGAAACACTCTGAAGCCACGGTCATTGATTGAGGTCAAGGGCAACACTTCCAAGTCACCTATTTCAGGTTCGCCAATGAGTATCTGCCAGTCCATGGGCATCTTGATAGTATTCTCTCCAATGCGTAGCACCAGTGCAGGTGCATTGAAACTCTCTAAGAAAATTAACGGAATGAAATGGTAGTCTGGCTCTTGTGGATTTGAGTTGTCTAGTATGGCAAACCGCATGTCATCCACTTCTTCGGGCAGGTGGTCTAGGTCGTAGTGTTTATTTTCTAATGTTAGTATACGCATGCTGTTATAATATAGGATTGTGTGACAAAAGTCAACCTTCAAAAATAGAGTCAAGATGATTGTTGACCCATTTTGCGGCTGTTATTTGAATTTCATAACTGGTATGATATATAGGACTCTGGAGACATTCACGGCTGTATACCACAAACGTGTCGTTGAATACGTAGTGCGGAATTCCAGCATCATGCAACTGGCTGAGCCAGTATCCAATGATCCAACTGTTAATTTCTTTCGTCAATTTGTCGTCGTAGATATATGATAGATATTTTTTTAACGCATCAACTATTTCATATGTCATATAGGGTCTAAACTCACGGTAGCCTGGTGTATTACTGTTAATTAAAGTTTGGATATTTGAACTTAGATAATATCTGTCTGGGCCAGGGCGAAAGTGATCAAGTTGAAGAGACTCAATATTTTTTGTATCACCGATTGGAACTTCAATGCGATCAGAGCTTGTAGTGCTAATAAAAACATAATTTGGCCTAAGTTTGATTGCCTGCTTGAGTTGGAATCCAATCTCAACGTGACTTACGCCAGGACGAGCCAAATTAATAACCGAATACCGACTGTTTAATAGTTCACTAAAGTGCGTACCCACATGATCCTTGTCTGGGCACATGTAACTATCACCACACACAGCTATTTTTATTTTATTTGCATCCATTCCAGTTTTTCTTGTGTAAACGGATAGTTGGCTTCTTTGTAAAACTGTTTGCGCTTGGTCAAGTGACGCTTGGCAAACTTGCAGGTTGATGTTATGTCCCAGATTTGAACATGGTCTTTGTCTTCTGCTTTACGTATTCCACGACCAATAGACTGAATGACACGCACAAAACTTTTACCAGGCTCAACAAGGACCAGATTAAAAATCCTAGGAATATTAATACCCACGGCAGCGACGCCATAAGTCGCCACAATAATTTTATCAGTTGCATCAGCCACTTCATCATATTCTGCTTGCCTTTTTGTTCCTTTGGTTGCGCCCGACACAAACACTGCTTTTTCTCCCAGCCTTGCAACCAATTGCCTGCCGCACTCAGTACGGTCCACCAACACTAATGTGTTGCCTGTTTCATTTACTTGCCGCACAAGATCCGCCATGGTGTCCAAGCGTCCCGATTCTTCCAACAAGTATTTGAGTTCGCTTTGGTAGTCTTTATACTCCACATGATCAATTAGTTGCACAATATTCACATGGCAGTTGGCCAATACGCCTTGTTGTTGCAGTTCATTGGCACTGAGCCGGCCAATTACCGGACCCAAGCTGACCAGCAGTGCTTGGCTTTCAAACTTTTCTTTGGGCACAGTTCCTGTCAATCCCCAGCGAATTGGCACTGTGGACATCACTCCGGTGAGCAAGGTTTTCAACGCATCTGCCTTGGCCATGTGTACTTCGTCTACAATAACACACACCAC
>Ga0114969_10001397_pt1 | contig 20505 bp, 6 predicted proteins | sample M_130807_MF_Meta_FD_87316 | JGI IMG/M metagenome (GOLD analysis project Ga0114969, IMG submission 87316) | Freshwater microbial communities from Lake Montjoie, Canada to study carbon cycling - M_130807_MF_MetaG | ecosystem: Environmental > Aquatic > Freshwater > Lake | place: Lake Montjoie...
AATTAAAGTAGGATTTCGAGTTCCAACTGATGCTTTTTCTGCTGAACAAATAAATAATAAAGCAGGTATTAAAACAGGACAATCTATTGGTTCAGTTGAGTATGAAAACTATTCAGGTGCTACCGTTCTTGCTCCTAAAGGTGCACCAATGCCAATGACAAAACCAAAACAACAATCTAATTATGGTAATCCGTATGGACAATATAGACAAGATAATAATCAAGCATATATAATGGAACTTGCTAAAAAATATAATGTAAGTCCTGAAGTCATAATTAACGAAATTCAAAAACAAGCACAATCTAAATAATATGCCTGATAAAATTAATTCATCTGCTGAACAAAAGTTAAATTATATAACTAATTTACAACAAGAATTATTATCTAACCCTGGTCTAAATAGAGATGCTCAACAATCTGTAGAATTTAATCAGATTCAAACAAAATCTCCTATTAACAATATACCACCTGCACAATCTCCAATATCTTCAATACCATTACCTTCAATAGAAACAAAACCACTTGAACAACAAGAAAGTATTTTGTCTCCTGAATTAGTAAGTAATATTCAAAAAGATATTGCAGCGTACGGAACTCCACAAGAGTTGTTAGATGATTTATCAAAAAAGCAAACAGTTAAACGATTAGGTGATGAAAACATAGCTATGTCTATTGCTTCTCAATTACCTGAAAGTTTAGTTCCTCATTACGATCAATATGAAGGAAGTGCTTGGGATGATTTTAAATCAGCTACCTATAATATGGGTGCTTTGTCAACAGCAAAGGGTTTGTCTTATTTAATACCTTCTATTGCAAAACAAGGCGGAGCAGGTGAATGGGCAGATAATTGGATTAAAGAAACAAATAAATGGGCAGATAGAAATGAGATGTATGTTTCTCAAATGGGTCAAAAAAGTTTCTTTGATACTGGAGATATACGTTCATTATCAGCAGGTTTAGGTCAAGGTATAGGAAGTTTAATTCCAATGTTAACCGCAGCCGCAGTTGGTTCTGTTACAGGTGGAGCAGGTGCTTTAGCATTTGGTGCTTCAAGTTTAACTGCTTTACCATCTATTGTAGATTCAGGTATTGAAAGTGGATTAAGTGTTCAACACGCTACTGCATTAGGATTAACTCTTGCACCAATGATTGGTTTGCTTGAAAAAGCAGGTATGGATGGTGCAGTTCAAGCAGGGTTAAAACCTGCATTAGGTAGAATAGAAAAGAGTATATTAAAAAGTTCATTATCTAAAATTGCTAAGTCAGGTCTTACAGGTGAACAGTTTGGTTCAGGTACATTAAAAGTTGCATTAGGAGAGTTGTCTGAATTATATGCTAAAGATTTAACTAAAAAAGGTATTGGGTCAGGTTTATTAAAAGAGGTTGGTGTTAGAACTGCTGATTTAGGATTAAGAGCAGTTGGTGGTGCATCAGCAGAAGCAGGTACTGAATTTTTACAATCGTATTTAGAAAGTGCCGGTAAACATATATATGATAATTATTATGCTAATAAAGATGCAGAAGTAAGAGAAGGAAAGTTTGGTGTTGATGTAACTTCTTATGATACATTTAAACAAGCATTAGAAGAAGGTTTTTATGGTGGGTTAATTGGTGGTTCTTTTTCTATGACTGCACGTGGTGCTAAAGGATTAAGAGCAAACACTATTACACAAGCATTAGATATAGCTAAATCAAGAGGTAAGCTTGATGAAGAAGTTAAAAAAATGAAAGATGTAGTTTCTTCATTATCTAATCCTGATGAAGATAAAAATGAATTAAATACTATTATAGATAGTGCATCAGAAATGGTTTCTAAAACTAATTTATCTGATGTTACTAATGCTACTGCAAGACATCAAATATTTAGTCTTGGTCATTTTGCTAAGACATTAAGAGGAGAGATAGAACAAACTGCAATAGAAGGTGTATTACCAAAAGAATTAGAAGACTTAAATGCACTTAAAGTTGTAAGACAACAACAAAGACTACAAGAAGTTGGAAGAGCAATAAAAGATATTAATGAAAAAAATGATGTAGTTGATTTAAATAACTATAGAATTTTTGATATATTAAAAGAGTTACCACCTGCATCACAAGAAACTATACAGGCAGAAGAAAAGAAAAAAGGTATTTTTGAATCTGTAAAAGAAACATTTGGTAAAGGTGTTGAGGCTGTTAAAAATATATTTGAAACAAAAGAAGAGCCAGTTATAAATAAAGAGGAAGAAGTTAAAGATGCTATAGCTGAACAAAGAAGATTAAGAGATGAGGAGATTACTCAAATACAAGCTATAAGAACTGATTTAGGAAGTGATGCTGAACTATTTGATGATATGCCTGATATAGTTGATAAAACTATTGATAGAATTGATTTAAACATTCCTGTTGACCCTGTTCAAATTGAAGAATCATTAACAGCCTTAGATAATCAATTTGTTAAATTAAGAGAATATAGAAATTCAAAAAACAGAACTCATACTACTGAACAAATAGATTCAGTAATTGATTTGTTAGATGAAACCAAAACAGAAATACAAAACTTTCAACTAAAACAAGTAAACTATGAAAAGCAAAACAAACCAACCCAAGCAAAGAGAGAGTCTGAAGTTACGCCTACTGAAAAAGTTACAGGAGAAAAAGGAACAACAGAAAAAGTAACAAATGCTAAAATTGATTTAAAAGAAAGTTTAACATATGCTAAAGGAAATAAAATAGGAGATGAAAGAGTAGCTTTTCGTATTGTTGTAAATGGAAATGAAATAGGTAATGTAGCTTTAGCAAAAAAAGATAAAAACTATTATGTTCATTCAATTGAAATTAATGAAAATTCAAAAGGAAAAGGTATTGCTGGAAAAACATACAAAATAATAGCTGAAAAATTATCTAATGAAGGATATGGTTTTACATCTGCAAGAGAATCAACCATGGAGCCAGAAGCTATTAGAGTATGGGAAAAACTTGTTAATTCAGGTTTGGCTGTTAAAAATAAAGACAATTCATTTACTTATAAACAACAACTTACTACTACCGATGCTAAAACTTTTAATGAAACTGAATTTAATGACAAGGCAGAAAAGATTAAAGAAATCTATACGGATTGGAAACATGCATTAAATTCACTTAATAAAAGAAATAGACAACTTGGTATAAAAGAAGTTCCTGTTACTAAAGAAGAATTTTTAAATACTCCTTATGGTTTATTAGAAGATGTTTCTAAAACAAGTGAATCTTCACAAAGATATCAAGCAGAAAAAGTAGAAGGTGAAGTTAAAGCAGAACCTATAATATCACCCGTAGAAGAAATAGTTGCTTCTGATGAAAAGCCAACTTTTGATTTATTAAATGATATTTTAAATTTAAAAGACACATTATCTGCTGAAGAAAAAGCACAGATAGATGAAGAAATGGCAAACAATCCAATGTTTAAAGCTATTTTTGGTAATAAAAAGAAACATCAATTACAAAGTGAACAAGCAAAAATAACATCTGACCCTGTCTTATTTAATCAAATATTAAATGAGTTAAAAAGAATGTATCCTTATATACCAGTTGAGGTATTAGATACATTGCTAACAGATGAAGGAGTTATGGCATTAGGTGCTTTAACTTCTGAAGGTGTTAAGATAAACAAAAACGAAGCAAGACAAGATAGTATTTTACATGAGTTTGCTCACGTATTTACTCCATTAATTAAAAATTCAGCTTTATATAAATCAGGTCTTGAATTAATAAAAGATACTAAATACTATTCTGATGCTAAACTTAATTATCCTTCATATACTGAAGAACAATTATTAGATGAAGCATTAACTCAATTAGTTGGAGAAACTTCATTAGACTCTATTAAAACTAAGTTAAATGGAACTCTAATAGAAAAAGTATTACAATGGTTAAAATTCTTTTGGAATAAAATAAAAGCCTTAACAGGATTTGCTAAAGCAGAAGATGTTGCAAATGTAATTGGAATGAAATTAGCTTATAATAAATTTCCTACTTCAGATGCATCTTTATTAGTTGGTAGAAAAGAATTTCAAGTTTCATTTGAAAAAGACAAGGAACATTCTATAATAAGAAATTCATTTATAGAAACTGCACTTGCTCATGGTAAAATGAAAAGTGCTTTAAAAGGAAATCAAAAACATTTACTTGGAGTATTTGTACAGGTATTAGATAATAATAGTCAGAGATCATTTCCTAAAATTTCTCCACAAGAATTTATAAAAAGAAATGAAGCAGTTGTATTAAATTATTTAAAATTACTTAATGGATTAACTGCTGATTATGTTTATAATGATTCTTATTATGATAATCTTTCAATGGATGAAAAAGAAAAGTTCATTGAAGAATCATTTTCTGTTGTAGAAAAAGATGATATAGATGCTAACGTAAGAAAGATACTTGATTTAGCTACAGACTATGAAGGTAATCCAATAGACCCTAATCATATTTATGGTATTGTTTCTAAAATAAATAATAATATAAAATCTAATAAAAGCTTTTTAGATAAATTAAAAGAAAGAGCAGAGTTAGGTGCAGCTAATATTAATAAAACAGTTGCTAAATCTTTATATAATTTTTTAAATTCATTACCTGAAAAACTTTCAGTTCCAGTAATTGAACAATTAAAAAATATTAAGAAAGTTAATTTTATAAGAGTAACAACTACTCCAAAAGATTTCTTTATTAAAGAATCATTTAAGAATAAAACTTCATATGGTATAAAGAAAAAAATATTAGATAACTTTATTACAAGAAAAGACCTCGCAGAAAGCCAAGAAGGTTCTTATAGATATCATAGAAAGAATGCTATAAATGATATAAAAAATCAAAAAGCAATAATAAAATCTATATTATCTAATAAACAAGAAAACAGACAAGCATTATTTCAAGCAGTTAAAAATTTAGAATCATCTATTTCAAAATTAATTGGTATTAAAATTACTCCTGATATGTTTGTAACAGGAAATATAGATAAGACTAATATTCAGAAATCAAAAGAAAATGGATTAGATGCTTATTTATTATTTGCTGATGCGTTGTTATCAAATGATTATGCTAAAATTAGACAAGCTTCAAATATTGCTTCTCGTAATATAGCTAATTCAGTTTCTGATTCATCAATGTTTAAAAATGTTGAAGGTAATATTCAAAGAGCATATAGAATGCCTGGTTTAGTTCATAAATTTTTTACTGATACATTTAATGATGAAAAATTAGCTAATGCTACTTTACAGTTACCAATGTTTAAAAAATTAAAATCAATTAAACTTGGTGAATTATATAAGAAACATTTTACTAAATTAAATGAACAGATGTTACCTATCATAAGTCATACTGATGGGTTTCAATATCTTTCTATAGATAAATCAATATCTAAAACATTAAGTCAATTAAATCAAGATGATGAGGCTTTTTATCACTTCTCTAATTTCTTTAATGGATTTATAACTGGAGATTCTTATAATCAGTCAATGGGTGTTTTAGGGGCAAGAGATTTTCAAGTATTAATTAATGTACCTATTTTAAAAGACAATAAACAAAGTGCTGAATTATTAAATGAAATAACAGCAAATTATAATCCACAATTACTTGGTAAAATAATTCCTTCTATAGAGCAATTAAAAAAAGATAGAGAATATTTATTTAATGTGTATAATAGTTTACCACAAGAAATAAGAAACTCAATTGATAAAGCAATTAATAATGCTAAAGAAGAAGGTATAATTAATAAAAATGAAACAGTAATAAATATAATTGGAACATTTATTCTTAATGATGCTATACATAGATTGCATACATCTCAATATGTAACAGGTGATGTCAATAATATACAGGCAGATAAAAATGGTAAATTAAAAGTAGATGAAAGAGAAAAACGTGGAGCAGGTATGACTTCACCAATTCCATCACTTTACCTTGGAAAAAAGAAAGCTAAAATATTTGTAGTAAAAGATATTGCAAATGGTGCTTCTAACTCTCAATCATTTTGTAATGATTTTGTAGCTGATAAAATTCAACAATCTGGTGGTGCTTTAATTGATTATAAAAACTTTTTTAAACCAAGATTAAATGAAATTGTAAATGGTGATTTAATTGACATTAAAACTACTACAATGGCATTTAAAGGAAGAACACAAGAAGATATTGAAGGTCAAGACATGGTTAAAGCTATGGTTAATCAAGCTATGCAAAACTTATCTAAAAATAATCCTGATACTCCAATATTTATTGTATTTGATTCTGCTATTAAATCAAAATATCCAGATACAATTTATGAACTTGAAGATTTAATTGAAAATTCAAATGATAAAAATCTTGCAGCAAGTTATGAGTTTGTACCTAAAAACTTTGGTGTTCAATTTAATATTAATAAAGATGTATCTAATGATGATGAAAGAACTTCAATTAGTACGCAATTATTAAAAATTGCACCACATGCTCCTTCTTATGTAAAACGAGTTGAATCAAAACTTGCAAGAATTACTGATTTAAAACAAGTTTCTGCATTAAAATATTTAAGTGATAAAACTAAAGTAATTGATGATGTAGAAAGAGTTGGAAGATTAAATGGTAAAACATTAGGTAATAGAATACTTGAAATAATTAAAAAACAAACATTAAATGGAATTGATAAAGTTGACCACTATGATATTTATCATAAACTTCAATCTTATATTTCTTCTGTGTTTACTAAAACAACTAAGTATAAAATGCCTGGTGCTAAATTATCTCAATCAGTTGTTTATGATGGAAGTTTAAAGTGGATGGAATTTGGAAATGAAAAAATTAAACCTGCTACTGTTAAAGTTCCAAAAGGATTTGCAGAAATAGGCGATCAAGTTATTTGTTCACGTATTCCTAATAGTGACTTTATGACTAACATTATTGCTACTGTTGGTGGATTTACTGAAGAAGGTAATAATGTTATTGAGGTTTCACCTGAATGGATTTATCAATCAAATGCTGATAATGATGGGGATACTTTATTTACAATGAAAAAACATAAAAATCCTGTTGGTGAAATTGAACAATTAGAAAATCAAGTGTTTGATGATTTATGGGATATGATGTCTGATGCTAAAGTTAAAGATAGGTATCAACAAGAATTAGATGTAGCTGATTTAAAAAAACAAATTGATGAAACAAATAAAACAACAGGATATAACAGTGTATTTTCTCATATTGGTGGTTTACTTGGAATGGTTCAAAAATCTGCAGCTTTAAAAGAAAGTGATAAATTAATTGGTGCATTAGCTACAGGAGGTAAAGTAAATGATGTGTTGTCTTTAGCAGATGTTAGTTTAATTAAACCAATAAAAGTTTTTGCAAAACAAGCAACACAATTTGTTACTACTGCTAAAAAAGATGCTGCTGAATTTTTACAATTAGCATTAGATAATAGTAAAGAAGTAAGAATGCATGAAACAGGAATTATAAAAGAGAATGTAGGTATTGTAAATATGATGCTTGGTCTTGGATATAATGCTACTGAAATAATGGAGTTTTTAAAATCTGAACCAATAAGATTTATTACTCAACAATATTTAAATAATAGAAAAGTATTTATTAAAGATAGAATTGATATTCAAGCAGTATCTAAATATAAATTCCAAAATAATAAAACATTATTTAATGGAACTACTTATAATGATATTATTGAACAATATTGGAATTTAAATCAAGTATCATTGAATCTTGCACCATTATCATCTATTGTACAATTAGATGCTAAAATGCCATCAAATCTTGTTGATTTAAATAAGATATTAAATAACTTTTCTAAGTTAGAAAAATCTAATTTTAATAATATTAATAATGTTTTAAATAGACCTTTAATTGTTAAGTATAAAGAAATATTGTTAAAATTAAAAGAAATATATAATGATTATTCTAATATTAATGATGACTCAAAAGAGTTTACTAATACATTAAATAGTTTAGAAATTGATACTGAACAAAAAGCTAATGTAGTAAGTAAGACTGCTACTGCTTATATTGCTCAAATGACAAGTAATTTAAAGTTTAAAAATCGTGATGCAGCAATGTATTATTTTAATCAGTTTATTACTAAGCTTAATGAACAAGTAAATCCATTTGCTATTTATGAATCATTACAAGATGATACTCCAGAAGATGAGTTTACTATTGATGATGCACAAGATTTTGTTCCAACATGGTTTAGATTTGTAAATATCAATCCTGATGATATGTCAATTGTACCTAATAAGGCAATTGAAACTGAAGCAGGTTTAATTATTGACAAAGAAACTATTGAAGAAGAATTTAAAAATCTCCCTCTTGATATTCAAAATAATCTAATAGAGTATTCTATATACACTAATGGATTAATGAGAAACAATAATAGTATAGCAGATTTATTACCTGATTCAGTATTTGAAAATTATATTAATGCTTCTAAAAACTTTGAAATGAACGAAGATTTTTATGATGCAATAGCTATTGATAATATAAATTCAATTAAAAAATTAGAATCTCCTGGTATATATGGTATTAATGATAACGAAAATAGACAATCTATTAGGTTATCAAATAAAACTAATGCTAAATATTTTAAAGTTGAGGACAATAAAAAAGTATTTAGAATTTATAAAGTAGATGGTGAAACACAAGTTGCTAATTTAATTCATGAGTCTAAAGAAAACCAAGCAGTTTTAAAAATAAAAAAAACATTTACACCTTTTAATATTGAAAAAGAAGGAGTAACTGAAACTTCTGAAGTTGGTACATTTAATGTTATAGGTAGAAAATCTACAGTATTTACTGCTAAAGAAAATGTTCAGATAACTAATGCTAATGCTTTATTTAATAACATTAATAATTCTTCAGGAAATATTAAAGGAAACAATTTGCAAGAACAAGTTTCTGATAAAGTATCTGAAGGTATTAAGGGATTAAAAAGAACATTAAGAAGATTGTCATCTAAGTTTGGAATTCAATATGAAATTATAAATGATCCAAATCAAAAGTTTGCAGGTGCTTATGATAGAAAAAATAACAAAGTTATTATTAACGAAGCATATGTAAAATCTGATACACCTTTTCATGAGTTTGCTCATCCATTTTTAAATTCTATACAAGAAAATAATCCTGAACTTTATAATGCATTAATTAATGAAATTAATTCATCAGAAGAAGGGAAAGCTGTATTAGAAGGTGTTAAAGAAAGATATCCTAATTTAACTAAAGAAGAACAAGAAATGGAAGCTATTGTTGAACTACTTGGTCAACTTGCTGATAATAAAATTAAATCTGAAACTTTAATAGATAAATTAAAAAGGATATTAGTTGAAATAGCAAATACAATTAAATCATTATTTGGAAATGTTAATAATATAATACCATCAGAAATTAACCCAAATATGACTATTGCTGATTTAGCTAATATGGTTATATCTGATTCTCAAATTAATTTAGATAAGCAAAATGATGTTAAAGCAAAAAACATTCTACTTAAGAATCTTGATAAAATTAAAGAGATTATTAATCCTAATTTTGAAGTATTAAAATTAAATGATTTATTAACAACAGAACAAAAAAGTGTTGTTTCTAAATTAACTAATCTTGGTTTTATATCTAATAATGGAGTATTAATTAGAGGTAAGGAATTTAAAAATGAAAAACCATCATTAGGATTTAGAGTACCAAGTAATTTAAAAAATTGGTTTGAGTTATTAAAAACAGAATATCCAAAAGCTTCTTTAATTGGAAAAAAATATTCTCCATATGGTAACTTTAAAAAATATGAAATAGGACTTGGAAACAATGAAACTATATCAGTATTTGTTCCAATAGATGACTTGTCAGGAACTTTAAATGAATCAGGTACAATGAATATTCAGTATCAAGTAACTAATTCATCTAATACAACTAAAAGCAATTTAAATTCTAACTCTAATGTTTTTAATGGTCATGCATTTGATACTAATAAACATCAAGTATCAGATGTTCCAACTTCTGTTGGATACGATAAAATTAAAAAAAGATTACAAATAGAATTTAAAGCAAGACTTAATTTGTTTAATGTTAAAAGTATTAATGAACTTGATGCAGAGACACAGAAAACTATTGAGTCAAATATGGCAAGTTATATTACAGAACTAATTGATAGAACACAAGCAAGATATAATAATCTAAAAGGTGATAGACAATGGGGAGATTTAACTGGCTTTGTAAATCTTGAATTAATTGGTAATGAAATTAAAACTGAATTAGCTAACTTATTATTAGAAAAACAATCAGTAGCTTCAGATGAAACATTAACTCAATTTAAACGATTCCTTGATGCTTATTCAGTAGTTAATTATTTATATGAAAATAAAGAAACATATCTTCATAGAGATGGAAATAAAGTTGTAGGAGTTAATGGAGAATCTATAAATAATGAAATACAAGAAATAGTTGAACAAGAGAAAAATAAAAGAAGTCAATACTTTAACAAATTTCCAGCATTAGGAAAAACATTTAGAAAAATAATTAGTTCTACTATTGGAAAAACATATTTATATGGTTCTTTATTACCTAAAGTATTTACTAAAATAATTAATGGTAAAGAGGATGGATTTTTTAATAGCTTAGTTTATAAAGCTTTTAAAGATGGAGAAGAAAATCATTTTATGTATCAAGAAAAATTACATAATATTATTAGAAATATTTTTCCTGATAAATCTAAAATGTCAGAAGAGTTAAGTTCTATATCAACTATAATGGGTCTTGATGAAGATAAACTTAAAACTTTTAAAGTTAATCTTAATGCAAAAGGTTTTAATATTCCAGTAGGTAGAGCAATAGGATTATATAAAATGCTTTATCAAGATCATGTACAAAAGAACTATGTAAAGTATGATAAAAATGGAAAGAAATATTTTACAATTAATTTTGGTAAAATAGATTTAAAATCAGAAGGTAATAAAGATATGCTTCAAGCAAATGAAGAATATAATTTATCTAATGAAGATTGGTTAATATTTAAAAATGAATTTGAAAAATCCGATTATTTTAAATTTGTTGATGGTCTTTCTAAAGTATTTCAAGAATCTGGAAAAATGATTACTCCAATTGTTGAAACTCATATTGGTATTGGATTAGAAATTTCTACAGATTATTATCCAATTTCAACAGGTAAATCTTCTGTTGTAAGTGAAAAACTTGAAACAAAAAGAATTGAAGACTTTAGATTTTTAAAACAAAGAAGTGATAATGCAGGTGGTTCATTAAGAATAGAAGATGCTTTTGAAACTACAGAGTTTTTTATTAGAGAGTCTTCTAACTATTATGCATATGCTATTCCTGTTAATAATATGAGAAAGTTAATATCATCTATGCAGGATAAACCTGAATATGAAGATATTATAAAATACTTAATGCAGGTTAATACTGATATACAAGATTACTCTTTACTTGGTGGTGTTGTAGATAACGATTTAAATAAAGCTATTCAAAAGTTTATGAATAACTTTCAAGTAGCGGTACTTGGTTTAAATCCTTCAGTTGCTGTAAAACAATCAATATCAATTGCACCAGCAGCTATTCATTTTGGTAATGTAATTTTTGATTCTAAATATGTTAAGGTAGGATTACAAATTGCTAAAGGTGTAACAAATGTTAAGTTTGGAAAAGATTGGAATGTTGGAAAATTAGATTTAACTAATCCATTGTTAATTGAAGCATCTGAATTAAGTCCAATGCTTAGACAAAGAATAAAAGGTTATTTAGACAGAGAACAAGGAGAGTTAAGGCATCATGAAATGAATCCTTATAGTGATGAAGGTAAAAAGAAAAAGTTTGCAGGTATAGAAGTTGACCCTACTAAATTTATGGAGTGGATTAAAATTATGGATATAGCAACTGTAATGATGATTTATGCTCGTGCTAAAGATGAGGTTAATGAAAAGTATCCAAATGAAACAGCTGAAAAGAAAAAACAATTACTTAAAGAAAGATTTGAACAAGTAACAACAGATACTCAACCTACTTATGGTATTATTGAAAGAACTCCATTAGGAAGAAGTAAAAATTTACTTGTAAGATTATTTACTTTATTTGGTTCTCAAAGAAGTAAAAATGCTAATATGTTAATTGAAGCTTATAACGAATATGTAACTGACCCTGAAGATGAACAAGCTAAAAAGAAATTAAAAGCTACATTAATAATGGTTGGTGGTGTTAACTCGGTAGGTATATCAGTTATAGATAAAATTAAATATGCATTAATGGGTAATGATGATGATGAAGATATGATTTTAGATACTGCAAAATTATCATTTGTGAATTTAATGGGTAACTTTTATGGTGCAGGTGAGATATCTGGTGCTGTATTAACAGGTAAGCCATGGTATAAAGTTAATCATCCTATTTATGGTACTTATAATTTAGCTTCTGAATCACTAACAAATATAAGTGATGGTAAGTTTGTTAAAGGTTTAGATCAAGCTGCTACTATTGCTTTACAGACTACAGGCATACCAACTTATCCATACAAAAATTTAGTGAGTAAACCAATTAAAGCAATAATAGAATAATAATAATCATTATATTTGACATAAAAATAATAACATGGCATTTATCCCTACATATACGATAGTACAGTCCATAGATGGATTATCATTATTATTTACTGAAACAACTGGAAATAGTTCTACAGGATACGATGGAACTCCTTTGTTTTCTTCTGTTGTTGATACTCAATTTAAATTTACTACACCATTAGGTGTTGTAAGTAATCAGGTTAATTCTTATTTGCCAACAGGAAATACTTCTCCTAATGGTTCATTTACTTTTACTCCAAGTAATTTTGCTATGAGTAAATTTGAAAATGGTGCATGGCAATTAGAATTAAAATATATAATTAAAGTAATATCAGGTCAGATAGAACCAGGAATAACTTATACTGTTGTTGGAGGTTTAATAATTTATAATGGTAATTCTTATACTGTTGGAACTACTTTTGTTGGAATAACGGGTGTAATAGCATACACTTCTGCTGAAGGTATATACGCAACCTATACTGTTGTATCAAGTTGTTATTTTTTAATATATCATGATGTTAAACAATGTTTAAAATCTTTAATGTTATTAAGATGTCAAAACAATTGTGATTGTAAAGATGATTATGATTTTGCAGTAAGTGAACTTGTAATTGATATGAATACCGCATTATTAGCTTTTCAAAATAATAGCTATAAATGTGCCAATGATATACTGACAAGAATATCTAAATCTTGTGCAGGATTTTGTAACGATTGTAACTGTTAATTTATGGCTTTAAATTCATTACAACTTTTTGATTTAATTGAAACAACTTTAATTAAATTAGGTATTAAAAAAAATCAGATTTTAGATATTGGTAAAAATCCAACTCATGTAAATAATGATTTAAGAAAAGTATATTCATATTGGATATTACTATGTGATTGTTCATTAACACAAAGTGAAATTGATTGCATAGTAGATTCTATTCGTATGTGTGATTGTTTAGTAGAACAAAATGCTAAATATTGTCCTCCTCCAACTGTAGAATTATATACAGCCATTTCATTACAATTGGCAAGTTCTGGTGGTACATATGTTACTCAAACTAATTTAGCAGTTGTAATACCTTGTACAGAATTCCCAACACCTATTACCATTTATTAAAAAAATATTATGATAAATTTTATAGAAGAATTATCAAGAGATTTCTGTTTACGATTTGATTTAGAAGATTATGTTTCAGTATGTAAATGTGATTTTACTTATCAAACAAAAGTTAATGGTGTAAATATTACTGCTACACCAACAGGTGCTTCATTACCTGCTACTTATTTTTGGGAATGTATTGAAAATGGAACTACTAATAATTCTTTATTTAATAATAATGGTGAATCATTAACAATTGTAAATCCAAACATACAAAATATAGTTGTTAATAATTTTCCTGTAAATCAAAATGTAAAGTTTCGTTGTACAATGATTGATGCAAAAGGAATAGTTATATTACAAGAAATAACTATTATAAAAAATGGTACTACTACAAAAACCAATTGTTCAAAAGAAGATATTCCTTATCTTCCAAATAATTGAAGTATAAATAATGCTTAAAAATAAATTAATTTAAATAATTATGGGTGATTTTATTGTAGAATCTGATGGCAATTTCAACAATCAATCATCAGGAGCTGAAAATACAAACAATATAATAAATTTAAATGGTGATTTTATTGTTGAAGATGTAAACAATTGTTGCAATTCATCATCATCTTCAGGTTCAAGTGTTACATCTTTTATTGTATATGATGGAACATCTATGGGTTGTCTTGGTATAACTAATGGATTAACACTTAATCAAATTATAAATCTCTTAAATGTTAATTGTAATACAGTTAATACTGCCTTTACTTCTTTAACAAATAATATAAATACTTTAACTACTAATTTATCTTTTGTTACAAATCAAGTAAATAACTTAACTACTGACGGAGTAAAATTAAGTGGCATTTATACTTGTACATTACCTGCTATTCCAAATCCAACACTTACTCAATATTTAACTTCTCTCGATCAATTATTTTGTCAATTAAAAACTAATGTTGAGGCTGGTTTAACAGGTGCTTATTTACCATTAGTTGATTGGTATTTATATGAAGCAGAAAGAATATTGCCTTATGTATGGACTACATATAGCAATGACTTTGATATAGTTTCAACTACAGGTTTAATAGTAGATTTAAGTGTTGGAAAAGCAACTGCATCTGGAAGAACTACTACAAGACCAATTGCATCTATTACACTTCCTGCAAATAAAGATAACTATATATTTGTAAATACATTAGTAACAACAGGATATACTGTAACAAGTGTTAATATAGGAGATGCTGCACCGACTTATCCATCTAATTTTGTACCATTATATAAAATAACTACAAATGCTACTGCGGTTACTACAACTATAGATAATAGAAAGTATTTTATTTATGATGGTAATAGAGTATTAGATTTATCAATATCTAATAATAAAATAATAAGTCTTAATGTTTCTAAAGTAATTTTTAATCAAGCTGCTAACTATGATGCTAATTATCATTCTTCATATACTAATAGGAGTTTAATTGATAAAGAGTATTTAGATATTGCATTAGCATCATTATCAAATATATGGACATTAACACCAACAAGTCTTTATTATTTAGCAAAACCTGTTGGTATAGGAACATCTTCACCTGATTTATCAGCTTCATTAACAGTTGGTGGTTCTATTTCTATTAAAGATGGTTCACAAGGAGCAAATAAAGTTTTAGTTTCAGATGCAACAGGAAAGGCATCATGGCAAATATTACCTAATTCAATTATTACATATGATGAAGGTATTGTAAAAGCTAATACATTATCATCAATAAATTTTGTAGGTTCAGGTGTTGCAACAACATCAGACCCAAGTGGTAATATTATTGTTTCTATTACAGGTACAGTAAGTTATTTTGATGATTTATTTGATGTTCAAGTAAGTAGTGCTGCAAATAAAGACACATTAAGATATAATGGAAGTAATTGGGTAAATAATTCTATTGTTCAAAATGATGGAAATAATTTAGCAATTGGCAATCCTTCTTTAATAACGGCAAGATTACATTTATATAACAGTTCTATTGGTGGTAATAGTTTATTTATTGCAGGTTCAGTATCAAATGCTTCTGCAGTTGTTATAAATGATTCAGGTAGTTTAGTTGTATCATCACAATTTAAATATACTTTTGGAACCCCTGGTATTAATAAGATATTAACTTCAGATGCAGTTGGAAATGCTACATGGCAAGTTCCTTCAGTTCCGGGTAACTTACAAACAATAACAGATAACGGAAATACTACAACTAATAGTATTAAACTACTTGGTTCTAATTTAATATTTAAATCAGGTATTTATGAAATGTCTTTATCAGGTACACCAACTGCTGCAAGATCATTTATTTTACCTGATGATTCAGGAACATTATTATATGGTTCAGGCACTATTGGAAGATTATCTAAATGGACTAATACATATAAATTAGAAGATAGTTCAGTATATGATAATGGTTCAAGTATTGCTATTAATGCAACTCCACAATCTTCAAGTAGATTATATATTCCTACTACTACAAATTCGTATGGTGTAAATGCAGGTGGTATAACCGCAGGTGTTTATGGTGTTGGTCCAAATATTGGTGTTAATGGTAACGCTTCATTAATTGGTGTACAAGGAACAAGTACAACATCAGGTGCTAAAGGTATTGGTGGATTTTTTGCTTCAACTTCAGCAGCATTAAATTATGCGGTAAAATTACAGGATGGTAGTCAGGGAATAGGGAAATTTTTAAAGGATATAACAGGACAAGGTGAAGCAAATTGGTCTTTAATTAATGTTACAGATGTTACTAATGCAGTTTCAACTTCAAGAAATATTGGAACTACATCTCCACTATTAGGTGGTGGAAATTTAACTTCTGATTTAACTTTATCAATTCAACAAGCAACAGCTTTACAGTCAGGTTATTTATCATTAGGTGATTGGAATTTATTTAATAATAAACAAAATTCTTTAACTTTTGATTCTACACCAACTAATGGTAGCACAAATCCAGTTACATCTGATGGTATATTTGATGCATTAGCATTAAAAGAAAGTTTAACTAATAAAGGTGCTATTAATGGATATGCATCATTAGATGGAACAGGAAAAATCCCAACGGCTCAATTACCTTCTTATGTAGATGATGTACTTGAATATACTAATTTATCTTTATTTCCTGTAACAGGAGATATTGGAAAAATATATGTAGCATTAGATACAAATAAAATATATAGATGGTCAGGTAGTACATATATAGAAATAAGTAGTAGTGCTGGAACTGTAACAAGTGTTCAGTTATCAGCAGTAGGAACAGGACTTTCAATTGGTGGTACTAATCCTATAACTTCATCAGGTACAATTACAATAACTAATACATTACCAGATCAAATTGTAAGTTTATCAGCAGGTACAGGTATAGGTGTTGCAGGTACTTATCCTTCATTTACAATTTCTAATACTCAAACAACTTCTTCTTATACAAGTACAGTTAGACACGATGTTAAATATGCAGTTGCTTTAACTAAAGGACAAGCAGTTTATGTAAGTTCTGCTGATGGTACAAATATGATTGTATCTAAAGCTGATTATTCTGTTGAGTCAACATCATCAAAAACTATGGGATTAGTAGTTGAAGATGGTGCTGCAAATCATCAAGGTGCAGTTGTTACTGAAGGATTATTAAGTGGATTAAATACTTCAGCAGCAGGAACAGAAGGTGATCCTGTATGGCTTGGTGATGATGGAAATTTATTATTTGGTTTAGCTAATAAGCCATCAGCACCTAATCACATGGTGTTTATTGGTATAGTAACTAAAAAGAATCCTTCAACAGGAGAAATATTTGTTAAAGTTCAAAATGGTTATGAGTTAAATGAATTACATGATGTTCAATTACCATCTGTAAATGCATCATATACTAACAAAGGAGTGCTTTATAGAGATACAACAGATAATCTTTGGAAACATGCTACAATAAATACATTATTAGGATATACTACTGCTGATGATTCTCTTGTTGTACATAAAACTGGAGCAGAAAGAATTACTGGTGAAAAAACTATTGAAGGCGTAAAATTAAATTTCGATAATGGAGTTGGTTCACCAAAATTCTCATTTCAACAACAAGGTTTTACCGGAAATACATTTGCTCTTGTAAATACTTACGGAAATAATATTATAGAAATTGAACAGATAGGAAATTTAAAATTACCTTATTATAATACTCCAGGTTTTGTAAAATTTTTATCAGGTGGAGTTATATCTGTTGATACTAATACTTATTTAACATCAGCTATTACATCTTTAAATGGACTAACTATTAATGTTCAAACATTAGCTAATGGAGTTAATTCATTATCACCTTCTTGGACTTCTGCAAGTGGCACTCATACATTAAATATTCCTTTAGCATCAACAAACTCTGTTACTGCAGGTTTAATATCTAAAACTGATTATGATTTATTTAATGGAAAAATAGGTGGTACTGGAACTTCTAATTATGTTAGTAAGTTTACTTCAGGTAATACAGTTGGTGATTCACTTATACAAGATAATGGTACTAACCTATCTATTGATGCTACAATAAATGCATATACAAAGTTAGTAATAGGAAATACAAATTTAACTACTACATTAAGTGTAACTAATACTAAATCTATATCTTCAGGATCTCCTAAGAATTATGGTATTATTGGTAGTGCTGATTGTGCTAATGGCGCATCATTTTCATTATTACCTGCCGCAATTGGTGTAGCAGGATTTGGAAAAAATGATAATTTTTCAAGTAATGGAACTGCAATTGGAGGATATTTTGAAGCACAGGCTCCAACTAATTGGAGATATTCAATTCAATTAGTTGATGGTACTGAAGCACAAGGAAGATTTTTAAAATCAGTTACTGCAGAAGGAAGAGCAAATTGGGCAAATATAACTACAGCTGATATTGGACTTTCAGGAACTGCTAATAGATTAACAAAATGGGCTACTTCTTCAACTTTAAGTGATAGCGTTATTAGAGATGACGGAACTGCAATTGGTATTGGAAATGCTCCAAATTCAAATTGTGGTTTATATTTATCGCAAGGTTTAAGAGATTTCAGCGCAGTAATTGAAAACACAGCAACCGGAACAACTGCATATGGTTTTATTGGACAAACGTATGGAACAAATGCATCTTTTGAAAATATTGGTATAAAAGGGGAGGCGTGGGGAAGTTCGGTTCAAAATACTGGTTTACAAGGATTTGCAAATGAAACTTCAACAGGGATAAATTTAGGCGGTTATTTCCAGGCTATTGGAGGCGCAAATAATTATTCTTTAAAATTACAAGACGGAACGGAAGGAGCCGGAAAATTTTTACAATCAGTTGATTCAAGCGGAAACTCAAATTGGGGATTTATAAATGCAAATAATATATACGGAGGAACAAGCGGACAAGTATTAACTTCTAATGGTTCTGGAGGAGCAAGTTTTCAAACCCCAAGTGGTGGCAGTGGTGGTTCAAGTCAATATGAATTATTATATTTATCAAACAATTGTTAATTTAACATAAAATTTAAAAAATAAAAAATGGCAACTTCATTAACTTTTACAAGTGCTGCTTTTGCAAAAGCTACTCAATTTTCATCGTCAACATCAGCAAGTACATTAATCGATGTTGTAACCGTTGACGCAACATATACAAGACGGGTTTACGGGATACATTTACTTAGTAAAGATACAACCGCTCAAACGATAACGGTTTCAATTCATAATGGAACAAGTGCATTTGATATTTATACATTAGGAGTAACAGGAACAACGACAGGTGTTTCATTTGATATTTTTGGTAATATTAACGGAGACGGTATTTTCAACAAACAAAAAGATGCAAACGGAACACCTTATTTTAATTTACCAGCTGGTTGGAAAATACAAATGTCTTATACAACCGCTTTGGTATCTCCCGAGGTTATTAATATTATTTTATTTGGGGAAACATACGCGTAATAAATTAAATTATGGCAGATAATGGAGCATCGCACCCATCGGGAATGGTTAGTGGTTTACAATTAGGGAACAGGCAAGGTGTTTTGTCAGGAAATGCCAATAATAATATTAAAAGCGGTTTAATACAGGGGTTAAAAGAAAATGTAACCAATAAGGATAAAATACAATTTCCTGAAACATTGCCTGTTAAAAAAATGCCGTGGTTTTACATAAATGCAGATACAAACGTTGAGTTTGACCAATCACAATACACACTTGTTTTGGATTCGTTAAATGTTAGGCAAAAGTTTTTTAAAGCTGGAATTATAACCAACGTAGACGCACACCCAACGGTTGATGTTTCGTTAAATATAGGGTATGGAATAAAAACCTACCCAATAATGTTTGCAAGTAATGGTAGTGCATCGGGAAATAGACCTTATTTGAAAGACGGAGAAGCTTTTGGTTTAAATAATCATAAAATATTAGACTTTGGGGGCGTTAATGGAACAAACACAAATCCTTTTTTATGCACATGGGATAGGGCAACACCAGGAGCATTTTCAACTGCAATGTTAGGAGGTGTTTCAGGTGGAATAACAACCGATTCAATTACTATAATGGGAGTAATGAAAAGAAAAGATGTTGTTGATAAAAGTCATTTTTATTTAGATGGTGTTTTAATTGCTGGGGGATTTGATATAAGAAATTCAACCCCTTACACTTCATTTGATTTTAATTTTTACGGCAACGATAACGGAAGCGGTAATACTCGTACAAGTGGAAAAAGAACACGATTAAATGATTTAAACGATTGGTTTATTTTTACGATGAAAGCCACAGTGAAACAAAAAAAAGGAACGGGTAGTGAAACAGAATGTTTTATAAATGGAAGAAAATTAACTTTTCAGTCAACAAACAATTGGACAACACCT
>Ga0114969_10001400_pt1 | contig 20498 bp, 17 predicted proteins | sample M_130807_MF_Meta_FD_87316 | JGI IMG/M metagenome (GOLD analysis project Ga0114969, IMG submission 87316) | Freshwater microbial communities from Lake Montjoie, Canada to study carbon cycling - M_130807_MF_MetaG | ecosystem: Environmental > Aquatic > Freshwater > Lake | place: Lake Montjoie...
GCTGAACAGCAGGCCACGCAAGTGTCTTGGGTTCAGGCAACCCTCTGTGGTGTTTGCAGAGCTAAGAAAGGCGGCTTAGCGTTGCACTTCGGAGTTGAATCCGCCCTTAGCGGAAAATATGACACTGGTTCTAATTCTATTTTTTCCAATATGGCCAAGGATTCCCCATCTGAAGGGGTTTGAATACAGATTTTCCATCCAAGGAGCGGACTTTGGACTAACACGCAAGAGTTAAAGGTGGGTCAACAGGTTGGGGAAGATTATGTACCGTTGGGTCTGTCTGCTAGATATGCACCTAACGGTAGTCGCCTGAAGACAGGCAATTTCGAGACCATTATCGGTGTGAATTTCACCTATAACTGAACTGCCCACTACGAGCTTAGCTGTGATAGTACTGGGTTGATAATAGAAGGCATACATCGCCACGTTAATTCAAATAGATGCTTGAAATAAAATCACAAACACTTAACTCATAGTCGAAAAAACGGAAAAAAACATGAGCAATACGCAACATAAATTAGATAAAGCAAGGCCGCCGCGCGTACAAATCACCTATGACGTTGATATAGGTGATGCACAAACTGTCAAAGAACTCCCACTGGTTATTGGCGTGATGGGCGATTTTACCCAAAGTCACGATGCACTGCGTGAGCGAAAATTCCTTAGCATCGATAAAGGTAATTTCAGCGACATCATGTCATCCATGAAGCCCGAAGCTGAGTTTTTGGTGAAGAGTGCTTTACCCGAACATGAAGGAAATCTGGCGATTTCGCTGACCTTTAACAGCATGGAAGATTTTTCCCCGGACAATGTTGCCCGTCAGGTTGAGCCTTTGCGCAAACTGATTGAACTGCGTGAACAACTCTGTGACCTGCGCAACCGTGCTGCCAGCAACGAACGCCTGAAAGAACAACTTTCAGAGCTGTTGCAACAGCAAAACTTTGCGTCTTCAGGCGTTAATAAAGCCCAGGGGGACGAAAAATGAGTCCTGAACCCATCCTCAATGCCCCGGCCGGACAGGCGCTGAGCGAAGATTATCTGGATAAAATCATTGATAACACCCAGGCCATCCGTCGTGAATCAGACCGAGGACGGATGAAGTCCCAACTGAACAACTTCCTGGCAGAGGTGGTTTCCGGCGCAGTGGTCGTTTCCAGCGATCTCATCGGCAGTATCGAAGACCGCATTAGCGCCATTGACGAACTGCTTTCAAGTCAGATAAGTCTGATCATGCATGCACCGGAATTCCAGAAAAAAGAATCCTCATGGCGTGGTTTGCATAAGCTGGTGGGATCGAGTGTCACCGAAAACACCCAGGTTCGCCTGCTGCAATGTACCAAGCAAGACTTGATCAAAGACTTCAAATCCGCATCCGACTTCGATCAGTCAATGCTGTTTAAATGCGTTTATGAAAGTGAATACGGCACCTTTGGTGGCGTGCCTTTCTCCGCATTTGTCGGGGATTTTCAGTTCGATAATACCCCGCAAGACATCGAGTTGCTGGAGCAAATTTCTCACGTTGCCGCTGCCGCACATGCCCCGTTCCTGAGCGCTATCGCCCCTCGAATGTTGTCGATGAACGATTTCTCCGACATGCCGCGCCCGCGAGATATGGCAAAAATGTTCGATACCACCGATTACGCCCGCTGGCGCTCATTCCGCCAGACCGACGACAGCCGTTACATCGGCCTGACGCTGCCCGCCGTGCTCGGTCGCTTGCCTTATGGTGCCAAAACCGTGCCGGTTGAGACCTTCGGGTTTGAAGAACACATTCAGGAAAACGACGTCGGTACCGACTATTTGTGGATCAACTCCGCTTACGAATTAGCGGGCCGCATCGTTGACTCTTTCGAGAATTTCGGCTGGTGCGCCTCCATTCGTGGCGTCGAAGGCGGTGGTCTTGTCAACGCTCTGCCGGCCTATAACTACGTGTCTGAAAGCGGCGAGCGCGTCATGCAGTGCCCGACGCAGATCGCTATTTCCGATCGCCGTGAGAAAGAGTTGTCCGATCTGGGCTTTATCCCGCTGGTGCACTGCAAAGGCACCGATTACGCCGCGTTCTTCGCTGTCCAATCTGTCAACAAACCGCGTCTGTATAACTCCGATCAGGCCAATGCCAACGCCAGACTGTCAAGCCAACTGCAATACATTCTGGCGACGTCCCGCTTTGCGCATTATCTGAAATCAATCGTTCGCGACAAAGTCGGCAGCTTTATGTCGCGCAGCGAATGCGAAGAGTATTTGCAGAAATGGATCATGCAGTACGTGGTGGCTTCCGATAACGCCGGGCCTGAAACGAAAGCACGCTATCCGCTGCGGGAAGCCAGCGTTGAAGTCGTAGAAGTGCCTGGTTTCCCAGGCACTTTCCGCGCTATCGCCTATTTGAAACCTCACTTCCAGTTGGAAGGATTGAGCATGTCGTTACGACTAGTCGCGGATTTACCTGGCGCAGCGAGTGCTTAACTATTATCAGTAAACAAAAATAAGGAAATTAATAATGGCAAAGTTGAAAGACTGTCAGTTCATTAAAGTCAATATCGACGGCAAAGATGTTGCCGGTTCTTCTGAAGAAACCACCTATAAAGGCTGGATGGAAGGGTATGCCCCTGCCGGTTTGACCACCTATTCCGGTCCCGATGGTACGTATTTTGAATCTTGCAGCGCGTCGATTCAGGTAACGAAAGAAACCAGTAATTTGTACGAGCAATATTTGAAACGTGGCTATAAAAACATCATTATTACTATCGTTCATCGTGGCTCAGATGAATACGACAAGGATTATGAAATCCAGCGTTCTGTATTTAGCAATTGCAAATTCAGCAGCTTGATTTTCGACATGCGTGAAAAGTTATTTATGAATCTGTCCTTCATTTACGAAGGTATGGTCGAAGTCACCTTTAACGTACCGAACGCGAATGAAACGGGTCTGGATAAAATCGGGCCAATCAAATACGACATTCCGGAAAAATCCCTTAAGTAATCCTTTTTATTAATAAGCAGTGCGTAAGCACTGCTTTACTTAACATGAGAATTCAAGATGCCCTCTTTATTGCTCCGCCTAAGTGATAACCATCCTCAGATTGAACTAGAAGATTACCGGACTGAAGAAAAAAGCACCTGGTTGCTCGATGAGCTTAAGATGCTTTTTTCTTCACGTTCGCGTTTTGCTTATATTGAAAACCTGCCGCTAGTGAATGCGTCGGTTTTAAATTACGGCATCAATGAGTCGGTTTCAAAAACTCATGACACAGACAGACGAAAAATAATCATCGAAGAGCGTATTAAAGATACATTTCAGCGCTTCGAGCCACGTTTAACCGGAGTGACGATCATCACTAAAAAAAATAACCCCTCTCACGTCATTTTTGAAATAAATGCTTTACACAACACACTGCCGGTGAAATTTGAACTGGTATGGGATGACTGTACAGGTAAGTTTTATTTCGATGAATAGGCTGCTGTCGTATTACCAGAAAGAGCTGGCCTTTTTGAAACAGCATGGCAAAGCCTTTGCCAGCCGTTTTCCTAAGGTTGCCCGACGTCTGGGTATGATCGAGGGCGGATCCGAAGACCCGCACGTAGAACGCATCATTGAATCTTTTGCGTTATTAACATCGCGTATTCATCAGCGCCTAGATGACGATATGCCGGAGCTCACTGAAGCGTTGCTCACCACCATTGCCCCGCAATTTTTACGGGTGATGCCGTCAACGTGCATCGTCTCCATTGAACCACACAGGCTGAGCAGTGGCATTACCGACAAAAACACCATCGCCGCCGGTGCCTCGCTGTTTTCGCGACATATCAAGGACGCGGTGTGCCAGTTTCAGACCGTATACCCTGTCGTCCTGTTACCGCTGTCGCTGGATCAGACCCGTTTGCGCTTTGACGAGGAAGATCTTAACTGGCATCTGCACTTCAGTTTTCAGGTCTGGTCCGGTGCGACGGTGGCGGGCGAATCCCTGCGGCTGTTTTTGCACGGCCCGAGCAACGCGGTCAACATTCTCTACACCCTGCTGTGCTCCGAGATTAACCAACTGAGCGTTCATCAGGGCGACGCATTTTATCCGTTGAAAAGTACGGCAGTAAGCCCGGCAGGGTTTAGTCAAGAAGAGGGCCTGCTGGCGCAGGATCCGCGCGTGGCGCCAATTCATGCGCTGCTACAAGATTATTTTTTCTTCCCGCAGAAGTTCTATTTTCTGGATATCCGCCTGCCGGAGACTTTTCACGCTGCCGCCAATTCTGTGTTCAGTTTTGAAGTGATATTTAACCGCACGCACCTGAACCATCATCTGGAAAAGCTGGCGAAGATTATCGACACTTCCTTTTTCCGCCTTAACTGCACGCCAGCCATCAACCTGTTCGCCCAGCGATCAGAACCTATCGTGCTTACAGAAAACACCGCTGAATATCCGGTCATTCCTGATATCCGCCGCCAGCAACAGATTGACATCTGGGCGATCAACCATGTCTTCATTCAGGGCGGAGAAGATAAAGACCGTACGATGGTGCCCATCGAGCCGCTGTTTGGAATCGACCACTCACGCATTGAGGGCGACACAGGCATCTATTGGCAGAGTTTTCAGCGCGAAACCCTGAGCGCAGCGGGGGCTGAACGTAAAGTGTTTGTTGCTTTTGCCAACCGCAATAGCCAGGTCGTCTCGCCGCAAGCCGAGATGGTCACTATGAGCTTAACCTGTACCAATCAGACGTTCCCGTGTGAGATGAAAAACGGTCATCCGGACGGCGATTTTGATTCAGACTTGCCGCTGGCAGACTTAAAAATCAGCGCCCTCAACCGCCCGACGCGGCCTGTCATGCCGCCCGATAAAAGTGCCATACGCTGGCGCCTGATTTCCCAGCTTTCCCTCAATCACATGCTGCTCAGCGGCACTCAGGGCGTACAGGTGCTCCGAGAAACGCTGATGCTTTACAACTTTCACGATCTTCCGGCGATCACCCGCATCATCAACATGATCCTGCATCTTGACGTGCAGCCGATCACTACCCGTCTGGTGGCCAACGATCCGCAGACGCTGGCACGCGGTATCGCGCTGACGCTGACCTTTACCCATGACGCACTGAACGAACCCGAATACTTTCTGCTGTGTTGTTTTCTGGATCACTTTCTCGGGCTGTATGCGCCGGTCAATAGCTTCACCCGTGTCACGACGGTGATTGAAAATGAAGAACACACACGCCGTGTCTGGCCGGTGCGGGCGGGGAAACTGTCATGGATTTAACTCGCATTACCAGCCGGTTCAATTTCTACCAACAGGTGCGCACATTGCTGCACAAGCTCCGTGGCGACAACACCGCCACCGCAGAAACGCTGGATGCAAAGCTTCGGATCGTCTCTCCCCTTTCGCTTGACGCTCCCGCAGGGCAGATTGCCGGTATCGAGCAGGAAAATCCTGAGGATCCGCTGCGCATAACCGTGTGGCAGAACGGGCTGACCGGCGCTCTGGGCGCATTACCGACGGCCTACACCGAATGGATGATCGGACGTCAGTATCGTTACGGCGACCACAGCGCCAAAGCGTTTCTGGATATGTTCGGCCACCGGCTGTATTGCCTGGATTATCTCGCATGGCAGAAAAACCATCTTTACGCCCTCGCAGAATCACAGACTCAGTTGCCTTTACAGCAGGTCACGCTGGCGCTGACCGGTTTACTGACGTCGCAGTCAATCTCCGGCGGGGAAAATTATGCACACTTGTTCTCATCGCCGGTCCGGTCGCTGGTCAATCTTGAAGTCTGGCTCACCCATTACTACGGCGTGCCTGTGCATATCACGCCATTCACCGGCGGCTGGAAAACCATAGAGGAAAACGAACATTGCCAGTTGGGAAACCTGACGCAAACCCTGGAAACCGCGCCGATGATTGGTAGCGTGCGCTGGGAAGTTCAGTCGCACTTTGATGTCACCTTCGGGCCGATGAGTCAAGCGCGTTCGCAACACTTCACGCCGCAGGGCACGTTTTATCCGCAAATCTGGGGGCACATTGGCGAATACGTCGGACCGGGGCTGGATTTCTCAGTTCATCTCACCATTAGCAGCGGCAAGAGCCCGCCCGTGCCGCTGGGCGGCGGTCAGCTTGGTCTGGATATTTGTATCGGCCAGCGCGACCCCGCCGCCCTCCGCCACGTTTGTCTTCCGCTGCCCGTATAAATCAGCGATACCACCTGATGACGCGACCCTTCCGCCATCATGAACACCTCAAAAGGAAGATGAGAATGTTATTAACCGCACAACTGAAAGAGATGCAGAAAAATCACTTCCTGCACTGGAACGGCACCGTTGCCTCGGATTTATTACTGCTTTCCGTCAGCGGCCGCGAAAAGGTTTCCACACCTTTTTGCTATGAACTGCGCTCCATGACGGCGCTTGACGAGAAAGGGATTGCAGCATTGCATGGCAAAGCGGTGTCCTGCCAGATTGGCGGCGGTTTACGTAATCTGCCCCAGCGCTATCTGCACGGGATTGTGACCCACATCCAGCACGGACGGGATGCCAATGACCAGACGGTATGTATTTTCCGGCTTGAGCCCGCCTTTGCGCTGCTGAAATTAGGGCGCTCGACCCGCGTCTGGCAAAACATCACCGTCCCTGACCTGGTCAGCAAACTGCTCGGTGAGCACTGCATCAGTCAAGTGGATCTCCAGCTGCGAAATACCTATGAGAAACGTGAATATTGCATTCAGTACCGCGAGTCAGATTTCGATTTCATCAGCCGTCTGCTGGAAGAAGAAGGCATCTACTACTTCTTCAAGCATCAGGAAAGTCAGCATCAGATGGTACTGGCCGATCAGCCTGCCGGACACCCGACGGCCAAGGGAGACAAACTGCCCTGGCATCATCAAGGGCAGATCCTCGCCCCCGGCAACATCGACCGCTGGTCGGCAAGCTCTGCGCTCATTCCAGGTGAAGTCGCGCTGTCCGGCTATAACATGCAGAAAGCGGCGGCGGTGGTCGATAGCAATGATTCAACGTCCAAAACGCAAAGCGTCGATCATCTGACGTTTGCTGAGGTCACACCGCTGGCAGAACGCGAAAAACTGACCAGCAAAGCCAAAAATGCCATGGAGGCGTTTGAGGCCAACACCCTGTTGTACGACGCTACCGTTAATGCCCACTGGCTAAGCTGCGGCGAAGTATTCAGCCTGACCGGCCACCCGACAGACAGCGACAGTTACCGCATTCAGGCGCTCAGCCTTGAAGCCACCAACAATTTCGAAAACAGCACCGGCGGCTATCACTGTGAGATTCAGTCGCTGCGCAACAGCGTGAAATGGCGTCCGATTTGTACCCGAACCCCGCCGGACATTGCGGGCGTATTGATCGCTAAAGTAGTCGGCCCTTCTTCTGAAGAAATTCATACCGACGAATACGGCCGTATCAAAATCCAGTTTCCATGGGATACCGAAAACAAAAATGACGACAACAGTTCGTGCTGGGTGCGCGTCTCGCAACCCTGGACCGGCAGCAAGTTCGGTTTCCAGTTTATCCCGCGCATCGGCAGTGAAGTGCTGGTCAGTTTTATTCAGGGAAACCCCGACTTTCCGCTGGTCACCGGCTCAGTCTACAACGGCCAAAACAAACTGCCTTTCACTCTGCCCGACGAGAAAGCCGAATCCGGTCTCGCCACGCGCAGTTCCAGCAAAGGCGGTATGGAAGACGGCCATCGGCTGAGTTTTAACGATAAAAAAGGCGAAGAGAAGCTGACGATCACAGCGCAAAAAGACTTGCTGCTGACCGTGAAAAACGACGTCACCAGTGAGGTCACGCATGAAGTAAAAAGCAAAATTGGCGCGAACCGCGAGACGGAAATCACTAAAGGCAACGACACGCTGGTGCTCAAACAAGGATCCCTGCACATTACCCTCGATAGAGGCGATGTAGAGCATAAAGTCACCGGCAACGTCACCACCAACCTGAATAACGGCAATTACTCGCTCACTGCAATCGGCGGCAGCGGCAAGATTAAAACCGACAAAACCTGCGTGATCGAATCCACTCAGTCGGTCGAGCTCAAAGTCGGCTCCAACAAAATCGCTATTTCGCCGAGCGGCATCACCATCAGCGGCACGATGATCAAAATTGAAGGCTCCGGCACTGCCGAACTGAAGGGCGCGATGACCACAGTGGAAGGAAGTGGGATGACGCAGATTAAAGGCGGCATCATCAATATTGGCTAATGAACACGGCTTAAGGAGACAGCATGTCTGATTACGGTTATCCCCCGGCGGCGAACGGGCACAGCAATACGCAGCAGAGTGCCGACGATCAGTGGCAAGAGGCGCTCATCCTGTGGGTGAAGCAGGCCGATCCACGCGCGCTGAGCCTCTGGCTGCTAGGCTGCCTGCGCTATATCGCACAGCCTGCCAGCGCACAATTGCTGGACGAAATGCAGCGTTGGTACGCAGAGCCCGATGAAAAATTACGCTGGCAGATTTTCCGCCACGCCGAAACCCTGGGTTTCGACACCCCGGCAGGTGCTCTCGCGCTGTCGCTGTTCTGGTCGCAGGGCAGCATGAGCCCGGAAGGTCTGGAACCGGTGTATCCCCAACCGCACCTCAGCGGCGAGATGCGCCGCTGCGTGTTGCTAATGCTGGCGACGCGCAACACCGACAATCCGGCTGACGGCACCCGCCGCCTACTGGCGCAATGGACTCAGGAGAAAGCGTAATGGCACAACCCGCAGCTCGCGTTTCAGATATGCACGTTTGCCCGATGGTCACGCCCGGCCTGCCGCCGATCCCCCACGTGGGTGGCCCGATCCTGCCACCCGGCGTACCTACGGTGCTGATTGGCGGCATGCCCGCCGCTACCGTCGGCTCAATGGCCGTCTGCGTGGGTCCCCCGGACAGCATTGTTATGGGCAGCGTCAAAGTATTGATCGGCAACAAACCTGCCGCCCGCATGGGTGACAGCTGCGCCCACGGCGGCACTATCGTCATGGGCTGCCCGAAAGTTCTTATTGGATAGTTCTGTTTTAATTGGATAAAAGACATGTCAGCAATGCAACCAGAAATAGCTGCTCTGTTGATGCCCATCAGCCAGGAAAATCCGGCAGGGCTCAATCTGGAATACGAGCAAATTTATGATGATATCCGTCAGGCGCGCGAAAGCGACCCGGACTATCTTCCGCAGGATGAATGGACTCTCGCTGAGCCGCGCCGCGCTGACTGGCACAAAGTGCGCACGCTCTGCGTTGTCGCGCTTTCGCAGCAAAGTAAAGATTTGCAGGTAGGCTGCTGGCTGGTTGAGTCACTCACCCACTTACAAGGCATTGAGGGTACGGAAACCGGTTTTCAATTTCTGAGTGAATTCATCACGCACTTCTGGTTTCAGTGCTGGCCCGCGCTGGATGACGAGGGCGCGACGTCCCGCTACAGCAAACTTAGCCGTCTCGATCGCGATATCAGTCAGGTGCTGTACACGCGTCCCCTGATCCGCCAGCCGGAGTCTTCTTTAGCACACTGGCACAGGGTACTCGCTTTCGAACATAAAATTTGCACCTGGCCGGATTCACTCGACGGCATGATAGCCAAAGAAGGCGATCTGACCATGGCGACGTTCCATTTGCTCGCCGCGGCGTTTTCCTCCATCGAAATCAGCCAGCAGGCCGGTACCCTTGAGCGCCTGCAAATTCAGCTTGACCGGCTGGAAGCCTGTTATTTCTCGCTGAGCCAGGAAGAGCCTCACGCCCTGTTTGCTCAAACACGCCAGAGCCTGACCGACAGCAGGGATTTTCTGCAACGTCTGGCGCAGCGGGCAATTCCGATGGGCGATGAATCGCTGAATCTGAATTTCACCGAGCTCACCGAAGAACCTGTCGCCTTTGAGAACGGGGATACCTATCAGGCACCGGGTCGTAATCAGCCGCTTTCGCGTGATCTGGCCATCAGCCAGATGCTGTCGATCGCCCACTTTTTTCGCCAGACCGAACCCTCCAGCCCGGTGCCGTTCCTTATGGAGCGCGCGGCGCGCTGGGCTAACATGACACTCACCGAATGGCTCGAAGAAATGCTGACTGACAGCGCAAGCATGCGTGAAATCAATAACGTACTTAAAGGACAGAAAGAGTGAAAGCCCAGAGCAAAGCATTATTACTGTTCATCTTCAGCACTCTGCTTGGTGGCTGCTCGGGCGAACAGGCCAATAATAAGGTCTCCCCCGAACAGCAGGCAGTCGATCAGGTGACCGCGCCGTTTGCTCAGGGCGCGATCGCCCTCAACATCACGGCAGAGCCCGGCCTGAACAGCTGGAATGAAATAGCCAACAGTTGCACATTGCTGGTCATTCAGGCACAAAAAGCCAGTTCGCTGAATAAGATCCTGTCTAATCCGGCGCAGCTGAAAAGCCTGTTCAACGGTGCGGGCGCCGAAGATGACATCCTGAAAGTGGATCGTTACGCCGCGATGCCCGGTCAGCAAACCACACTGCACATCGACCGCAGCGAGAATACCCGCAAGGTGGCGATTGTCGCCGGATATTACCCGTTCCCGAAAAAGCAGCATATGGGCATGGTCAGCATCCCTGTCACCCTGACCAGCACCGGATGGTGGACCAAAAAATGGTCCGCACAACTCTCTCCGCTGATCCTCAATGTCAGACTGGGCAGTCAGAGCATTACGGAGCTGACGAAAAATTCATCGCCAAATGATATTCCGTCGCCAGCAGACTCTCAGGTAGTGCAGAACTCGCCCGTCAACGTCACAGCGAAAGGAGAAATGTAATGAACACATCCCCCCCATTAAGTGAGGTGCACATGTGATGGATGAAGGAAAATACAGGAAGGTGTGGAGCCTCGCAGATTTCCGGCATCATAGTGCCCAATACGGGATGCATAAAGCTCCCTCAGACTGGAGACTCCACAGCATGAAATATACACCGGTAGCCGCTCATGACCGTAAATACGATAAGAATCATGTCAGTATCAGGCCATATTAATCGCTGATACCGATATAAACATTAACTCTTAAAAAAAAGGGTGAATGCAGAAAGGTTGCTCTGGCGGCCAGCGTGATGACAATGACAGGTAAGACCGGGACTCACTAAACCTGAATGCTTATTTGGGCTTGAAGCTCGCAGGAGAAATGAGGCGTGAGTCAGCGGATTACATAGGGGCTCGCAGCTTAAGGCTGCAAAAAGCCGGATATAAAGCTGCAACCTACCCGTCAACGTCAGAACAATGAATGCCTTGCAAACGGGATGTGTTCATATAAGAAATAGCATGTATCCAGAACAACAGCAGATTTACTGGTACTCCGGTTTGTATCTACAACCTCAACATTTTCAGTCGGTGGATCTCCACCACAGCTACATGCTGGCGCAACAGCGTCAGCTGGCACAGCCGTGGAATGTCGGCGTGATCCAGTGCGATATCAATCACGAAACGCTGGTGGATTTTTCGCTCAAAATTGACCATCTGCGCCTGATCCTGCCCTCGGGCTATTATCTCGAATATCCGGGCAATTGCCGGATCGAGCCACGTCAGTTTCGTGACGCCTGGAAACAGCGCGAAAAGCCTTTCACCCTGTGGCTGGCGCTGCGCCGTTTCGACCCGGATCATCCGAACGTCAGCACCGGCACCAGCAGCCGCTGGATCAACCACGCCGATGACGGGGTGATGAAAGACGTTTATCACAAAGGCCCGGAAAGCGCCGTGCCGCGAATTGTTTACAACGTTCGCATCCTGAGCGAGGCAGAGAAAGAAACCGCCGTCGATTGCGAATGCCTGCCGCTGCTGCAACTGCGTTACGACAATGATCGCGTGATTTTCGATCCGCGCTTCAGCCCGCCAGCGGTGACGCTGACCGGATCGCCGGCGCTTAAAACCCTGCTGGAAGGGCTACGCGCTGAACTCAGCAGCCGCGCCCACAAACTCGAAGAATATAAGCGCCCCGATCAGCTGAGCAACGGCAGTAAAAGCGCCGGTGACATCACGCAGCTGCTGGCAATGCGTTCACTCAACCGCGCGCTGCCGTTGCTGGAACATTACTGCAGCGCGCCGACCCTTCATCCGTGGCAAATTTATGGCCTGCTGGTGCAGCTGGTGGGGGAGATCTCGTCCTTTAACGACATGTGCTCATTCACCGGCGAATGGCTAGACGGTGGTGCGGCACTGATGCCTTATGATCACTTCAACCTGATCGACTGCTTCAGCAGTGTCAGGAAAACGCTGATCGCCCTGCTCAACGGGCTGGCGCTGGAAGACAACACCTACATCACCCTGAAATCCGACAAAGATAGAATTTATCGCGGCGAGCTGATGCCTGGAAAAATACCACCGGCCAGCCAGGTGCTGTTGCTGCTGCGGTCGGAAAAACTGGCATCGTGGCATTTAAGCTTTGCAGCGGGCGGGGAGTTCAAAATCGCGCCGCAGAAAGACATCAGCGCGCTTATCCAGCACGCTCTGCCAGGCATCTCCTCTGCGTGGGCCACCCCTTCACCGCGCGGCGTACCAGATCGGAAAGACTCCTGCTACTTTGTGTTGAACCGGCATGAAGATGCATGGAAAAGCGTCGAACAGCAAAAAAACATTGCTTTTTACTGGGCCGATGCACCTGAAGATTTACAGGTGCAACTGGTCTTTATGGTGCCTTCATCATGAAACTCCTCGACTGCTATCTGCCCGTATTCAGACTGACCGCCGACTTCACGCATCAGCCTGCGCTTTTCGGCGAATACGACACCTTCCGCGCGCTCTGCCTCTCCCGGCTCGAAGAGGCGGTGCAAGAAGCTGAGCATCATGACATTACCGATTTTGAGCGGGATCAGGCATTCTTCGCCGTGGTCGTCTGGCTCGATGAAACCGTTCTGTGCTCGACACATCCCTTTGCGCAAAGCTGGCGCTACGATTTGCTGCAACGCAAATACTTCCAGACCTCCATCGGCGGCGAGATGTTCTTCGTCCGGCTGAGTGACCTGAAAGAAGAGCATCAGCAGGCGCGGCGTGTGTTCCTGTTTTGTCTGCAAAACGGATACCACGGGAAATACAGCGCTGTGCAGGACCGTGACGCTCTGACCTTGCTGATTGGAGAACAGCGCCAGCTGTGCTTGCCGCAAGACTGGCAGCCGTGGCCGAACGACGCGCTGCTCACGCCGGTCAGCGTCAGAAAACGATCGCTCGCATCCCCAAAGTGGAACGTTGCGCTTGCCGTTCTGGGACTGGCGGTGCTTTACGTCACCCTGGTACTTCTTCAGACTCTTTATTTTTCATAAGAACGAATGCTGAAAAAATTATTGATTTTTGCCGGATGGCTGCTGTTGCTGTGTCTGGTGTTTCTCTTCTGCTGCACACTCGGGCTTTGGCGCGACTGGAGTACTGTCACGATTTTTGCAGTCTGGCTAAGCGTACTGGTCGCGGCTATGTTGCTGTGGAGCGCGCTGCTCTGGCTGACACAGTTGATCAAAGAGAAAAAAGCGCAACGCTTTTTCCAGAAATTTCGCCTTTCGCGTCGGGAATACGTGTTGTCCGAGCATTGGAAATCCGGCTCAGCCGTGGTGAAGCGTATTCAACGTAAACGACCTCCGATCCCATGGTATTTGCTGCTCGGCGACCGCTGCGGCAAAACGTCATTACTCGCCGGATCGGGCCTGCCGATGTTCTCAAGTGATGCGCATGACAATACCGTCGTGCCGACGCACACCCTGAGATGGTGGTTTTTCCGCAACGTCTGCTTCCTTGACCTGTCGGGCAACTTCCTTAACGGTACGCCAACGTTCCACCGGGCCTGGGGGAAAATGGTCAAGTGGATAGCCCGCGGGCCCGTGCCGGCTGGCATTCTGATTGGCCTGTCTGTCACCGATCTCATCAATGAAGACGTCAGCGTGCTGCATGAGAAGGCGCGTAAGATCCGCGCCCACATCGAACCGCTGACGCGCAAGCTTATGCGCCAGTTGCCGCTCTACATTGTGGTGACACAGTGCGATAAATTTCCTGCCTTCAGCCTCTGGATGAAGCAGCTTTCTCCGGCTCAGCAACAGCAGGCGCTAGGGTACTACTGGCCAACGACGCCGGAAATCGACGGCAAAGACGTTTCGACGCTGCTGCCGCTTTTTACTGCGCTGAAAAATGGGTTCGATCTTGCCCGCATCAGCATGGCTGGCTCGCCCGTTTCGACTGATGCAAAGGCTGCGCTGCTCGCATTCCCGGAATCTTTCGCCCGACAAGAAGAGCCGCTGCGGGTTTTCCTCGCCTCGCTCTGCGAACCCAACGCTTACTTCACTCCGGCTACACTCGGTGGCGTGTGGTTTACCGCCAGTGAGCAGCAGGATATTAACAAAAGTCGCCGCACCACGTCTTTTGTCCACGATTTACTGACGCACCATCTTCCGGCGTTCAGCGCCACCCGCGACGTGCAGTGGAATCACAATAAAAGGCTGCGCGTTATCATGGGTCGCATGCTGCTGCTGGGTTGCGTCGTTGCACTGGGTTACAGCGCCCTGAAAAGTACGGAACTGATGCAGCACGACACGGCTTCGCTCTCCCCTACGGAGTTGGCGGAATTGCTGATGAAAAACGAAACGCGTTGCGATGCACCGCTGGTTTATCTTCCTTTTGCGCACGTTCTTAACCATCAACATCAGGTGATTGAACAACGTTTGCGCACAAAACTTTCGTCGCAACCTATGAGCACCGGCCAGCAGCTCGATGCGTATGAACAGCAATTTTTGACCGCGACGTTGCAAACCCAGCGTCAGATGGTGATAAGTCTCGCTCAAACCCTGCTTACCCGTCAGGCAATGCGTGATGGCGCTTCACTGACCGCGCTGAGCCTGCGACCTGCTATCCCCGATACACTGGGCCTCGACGCCGCCGATCCTTCAGCATCGCTGCACGCGCGGCTGGCGATAGAACGCTGGGAGATGCAACAACCTGCCGGCGCAAACCATTTGGCGGCGCTGTATCGCCTGCTGTCAGCACTCATCAAGAATGATCATACGCTGGCGTGGCTGACCGCGCCGGATGACAGCCTGCCTGCCGTAGAGGTCAGCGATTTCTGGCCGCAGTTGCCAGTCACGCTTTCCGGTATCTGGACACGTGAGGGCGAAGCGCAGCTAATCGAATGGGTAGATCTCATCACGCAGGCCGGGAGCAAAACACAGCCGGAGACGGCGCTGCAACAGTTTAAGCAGACGTTGCCCACCCTGCGCCAAAACGCATGGCGTGATTTTCTGCTTACGGTGACCCCGTGGGTTCAACATCAGGCAGCTCATTCCCTGTCGCAAAACCAACTGATTGCTATCAACCAGGGGCAAAGCCCCGCGAGGCAATTTGCCCGGCGAATCGCTCTTGAACTCGAGGATATTCCGGCGCAGAAGGCTCAGCCCTGGCTGACAGAACTGCGAAATTTACAGAACCTTCCCTTGCAGGCGGCACAAAATCCAACCCTGAAGAAAGTGCAGCAGGTCGACGCCACATTGCGGGGTGGGCTGACAAAATGGTTACAGGGCGGAAAATCACCGGCTGCCGCGCCTTCCGGCGAGCCACAAACCGACGCCTGGCAGAAATGGCAGGCCTCACTTAATGAGGCAACCGGTCAGGCGCTGAATCAGGCCGCCCTCAGCCCGGTGCTCACCAGCGGGCTTTTCGTCCCGCAGGCGGATGGCAAAAATAATAATCCGCTGGTAACCCTGTTCGCAAGTTTTGAACAGTTGCGCAAAATGCCCGAACCGCATAGTCAGGAAATTGGCGTGGAAGCGGTATGGTCACTGTACCAAAGCGACGCCAGCGCACTGCTTGGCCATGCGCTGTCCCGCTCCGGCTGCTGGCTTAATGAGCAGTGGCAAAGCAAGGTGCTGTGGCAGATGCGTAAAAATGCCCAGGGAGAGAATTACGACGCCCAGCAGGCTCTGACATGGCAGTACCTGGCTGACTTCGTCCGTGGCCCGGCCAAAGGTTTGCTGGTGGTCAGCGATCAGGGGCCGCAGGCCGGTGAATTCCAGGGCCAGACGCTCCCTCTGACCGAAGGATTTGTCAGCATCGCCCGCAACCTGCTGAACCCGGAAGACGTTCTTGACGTCCCGCAGCGTCAGAACACACAGAACGCTGACCGGATTTCAGTACTTAACGATCAGATTACGCAACTGACCCAGCAGCAAAAAGCGCTGGAAACCAAACCTTACAGCGTCAGCATCGTCAGCCAGCCGGCGACCGTACCGGAAGGCGCACGACTGATCCCGATTGGTTCCCGCCTGACGCTGGAATGCCAGAGCGGTATCAAAGTGCTCGACAGCATGAATTTTGCCGAAGAGGCACAGTTCATATGGATGCCTGAACAATGTCAGAGCGTGAAGCTGGACGTCAAATTCCCCAATTTCACTGCCACCTACAGCTACACCGGCAGCGGCGCGTGGCCTGATTTCCTTGACGTGTTTGCCCATGGCGAAGCGTTAATCGACGCCCATGAGTTTGAGGATAACGCGGAGGCCCTGACGGCATTGAACATCAAACAAGTCTTGCTGCGCTTTAAGATTTCCGACCAGACGGCGTTGCAAACGGCGTGGATGGGATGGTCAAAGCTGGACGACCAGCTCGCCGGCCTCAAAGAACAAAAACAGGCGCTGGAAGGACAGCAGCAAAGCCAGGAACCTTCGGCCGCGCTGCGCGGACGACTCTCCGGCCTGCCGGAAAACGCGGCGGACTGCCGGTAAATGACTATAAAAGGATATTTATGAGCAGCTATTTAAAAAGCATCGTCGACAGACTGACCCCAGAAAGCCGAGGCTGTTTGGACGCAGCCGTCAGTCAGGCGATTTCGCGCACCCATCACGAGGTGGACGTTGAACATCTGTTACTGGCAATAATTATTCGCCACAGCAGCCTGATGGAAGCCCTCAGTCTGGGCGCAGGATTGCCCTCTGAGGACCTGCTCAGCGCCACGCAGCAAACGCTGAACTCCTTGCGCAGCGGCAACAGCCGCGCGCCGGTTTTCTCCTCCGGGCTGGTTCAGTGGCTGGAAAAAGCCTGGCTACACACCAGCGCGGGATGGGGGCATACGCAGCTTGCACCAGCGGCGCTGCTGGCGTGCCTGCTGGATGAAGAGACCGCGCCGGAGCTGGCCAGCAGCGTGCGTAAGGCACTCAACTGCAAACGGGATGCTGCAGAAGTGCAGCTGCTCAACGCCTGCCAGCCCGCAGAGGGCAGCGTGCTGACTGCGGAACAGACCAGCCACACCGCGCTCGGCAAATTTACCCACAACCTGAGCGCACAGGCGCGCAACAGCGAGCTGGATCCGGTGTTGGGGCGCGAAGCGGAAATTCGTCAGATGATTGACATTCTTCTGCGCCGGCGTCAGAACAACCCAATCCTTACCGGTGAACCGGGCGTCGGCAAAACCGCGCTGGTGGAAGGTCTGGCACTGCGCATCGCCGCTGGGAACGTGCCGGACGTGCTGAAATCGATGGAAGTACTGACGCTGGATCTCGGCCTACTTCAGGCAGGAGCCAGCGTAAAAGGTGAGTTTGAGAACCGCCTTCAGGCGCTGATGAAGGAAATCTCCAGCGCCCCGACGCCTGTCATTCTGTTTATCGATGAAGCGCACACGCTGATTGGTGCAGGCGGTCAGTCTGGGCAAAACGATGCGGCCAATCTGCTGAAACCTGCGCTGGCGCGCGGGGAGCTGCGCGTCGTTGCAGCCACCACCTGGGCGGAATACAAAAAACATTTCGAGAAAGATGCCGCGCTGACCCGCCGCTTCCAACTGGTACAGATCGCTGAACCCGGTATCGACAGCGCCACAGCTATGTTGCGCGCCATTGTGCCTGCCATGTCGCGCCACCACGGCGTGCTGATCCTCGAAAGTGCCATCCACGCCGCGGTGACGCTCTCCAGCCGTTACATCTCTGGAAGGCAGCTGCCGGATAAATCCGTCAGCCTGCTTGATACCGCCTGCGCCCGCGTGGCGGTTTCTCAGTCGCATCATCCGAAAGAAATTGAGGATATCAACGCGCTGCTCGTCAATCTGCGCGCCGAGCGTGACGCGCTGCAAAAAGAAGGTCAGCACGAGAAACGGCTTGCCGCGCTGGCGCTGCGGGAAGGTGAACTGCTGGTCGATCTGGCCTATATCCAGCCACTGTGGGAGCAACAAAAGGCGCTGGTGCAACAATTACAGGAAAGCCGTGATGAAAGCGCGATTGCGCAGTGGCGCAGTGAACTGGCGCTGTTGCATGAGACGCACTCGCTGGTGTTTGAATGCGTAGACGCCGCCTGCATCGCTGACGTCGTCTCCGGCTGGACGGGCATTCCGCTCGGACGCATGGTGGAAAGAGAGCATCAGCAGTTGAGCGAGTTGCTTCATCGGCTGGAACAGCGCGTCATAGGCCAGCGCCACGCGCTATCGACGATTGCCACTCAAATCCGTATCAGCCGCGCCAACCTCGGTGACCCGCTGAAACCGACCGGCGTCTACATGCTGGCTGGCTCCTCCGGTATCGGTAAAACCGAAACGGCGCTGGTGCTGGCGGAGTTACTGTACGGCGGCGAGCAAAGTCTGGTGACCATGAATATGTCGGAATACCAGGAAGCGCACAGCGTCTCTGGCCTGAAAGGCTCCCCGCCGGGCTATGTCGGTTACGGTCAGGGCGGCGTGCTGACCGAGGCGGTAAAACGCAATCCGTACAGTGTCGTCCTGCTCGACGAAGTGGAAAAAGCCCATCCGGACGTCATGGAGCTGTTTTATCAGGTGTTCGACAAAGGCGTGATTGAGGATGCCGAAGGCCAGCTGATCAACTTCCGTAACACCCTGATTATCATGACTTCCAATCTGGCTAGCGCCAAGATCACCACGGCCTGCGCCGCAGGCGACGTCTCGCCGGAAGCACTTTGCGCGCTGATCCGCCCCGAGTTCGAGCACGTCTTCCGCCCGGCACTGATGGGTCGCGTCACGCTGATCCCTTATCTGCCGCTGGCGCCCAAAACTCTGGCGAAAATCATCAGGCTTAAGCTGGACAAAATCTGCCAGCGTTACCACGCCGCCTGCAACGGCGAAGTACAACTGAATTACAGCGAGAGCGTGGTGGCCTGGGTCGCCGGGCTATGTCAGGTGAAGCAGAGCGGTGCCCGCGACATCGACCAAGTGCTGAACCAGCACACGCTGCCGCTGCTGGCCGATCAGCTGTTGCAAGAAGAAAAAATAATCAAAGGCGGCCTGAAACTGGGCGTCAGCAAGGACAAACTTGTGACGTGGAAAAGCTATGATAAAGATTAATCCTTTCGTGACGCCGTCAGATGTGAAAATCAGCTGCCACGATCCCCGCCATCATCAGGAGTTTTTGCTGCTCAGCAACAGCATCAATGGCTGGAAAGGCCACGTTCACGACCGGTCATGGTGGCTGACGCAGGAAAACCAGTGTCTGGAGATCTTTCAGCGCCACGGTTATGACCTGCAAAGTGGCGTCTGGTTTTGCCTGGTCAGCTGCCAGCGCCACGGCTGGGCGGGGATGGCCAACGCCACATTGTTGCTGGCCGAAGCCTTTGGCAGAAAACAGCGTCAGTGCTGGCCTCCTTTAGCGGCCACCGATCTGCGCCAACAGATCATTGAGTGGTATTCCACCCACGCCGCGACCAGCGTGTACGGATTGCCGTTAAACAGTACAGAAATCGACACACTGGCGCAGCTTGAAGGCGCGGTGTCGATGATGCTCGAACACGCGCTGAGCCTGCAATCGCGCAGTCAGGCTGCGCTGCGTAACCTGTTCGATTACCTTCAGTCGAGCCGGAAATTGCTGCAAAAACGGGCGCTTACGGTAAAAGCTTCAGTTCCGTCCCCTGCGCCTTTGCATTCTGTACCGCCAGCGCAACCCCTTCCAGCGCTGAAGCTGCAGCATGTGCCGCGCCCGTGGAAAGCCTGGATAACCGGCTGCATGGCCGGTATCGCACTGACGCTCTGTGCGGTAAGCGTTGCTCACTGGCTGGAACAACCTTCGACGGCTGTCCGCTTAAACGCGCTCTGGCCGGGCAATCCGTTATACGCACGCTGGCAAAGCCACTTCGCTGAACAAAACGCAAGCCTGCCGAAGATCAACAGCTGGGCGTTGGTGAACAAACAGCTGAACGACCTCGAACAGCGACTGCTGGACGCCGAGCAAAAGCGCAAATCCTATATGACGATTTCGGAGCTGAAAACTGCAGTCTATCAGATGCGGCAGACCCTCCAGCAAGGCGGCCAACCTGTTCTTGCGCAGCTTGATGACCTGCAAAGAAAGCTAGATAACAAACAGCCGGTCAGCGATGCAGAAATCATCGCGATCTCTCAGCGTCTGGAGGCGTTAAATAGCCGGTTGACTCAGTTGGGTTCTGTCGAAAATATTGAACGGTCGCGGTAGGACGGAGGTTACCCTCCGCCCCCCGCACAGATCCGGACGGGTTCTGTCGAAAATACGAAAGTGATATGATACTGTCGCCCCATCAGTGTGAGTTGAGGTTGAATAATGCTCAGTTTTAAAGGTCGCCACTTTCCCAAAGACCTCATTTTGATGGCCATCA
>Ga0114969_10001403_pt1 | contig 20484 bp, 14 predicted proteins | sample M_130807_MF_Meta_FD_87316 | JGI IMG/M metagenome (GOLD analysis project Ga0114969, IMG submission 87316) | Freshwater microbial communities from Lake Montjoie, Canada to study carbon cycling - M_130807_MF_MetaG | ecosystem: Environmental > Aquatic > Freshwater > Lake | place: Lake Montjoie...
ATCAGAATTTCTCTGCGCTTCATTTTCCTTTTCAGCACTGTTCATACTCTGAATTATTTGCTTTTGATCTTCGGTTTCTTCAGTAAGTTTATTGATTTGCATTTTTAATACAATGATGGACTCAGCAAGTGCCATTACATCATTCTCTGGAGAAGAAACATCTGATTTCTTTTTATTTAAAAATTCGTTATCTGGTCCTTTATCATTGGTAAACAAATACAAAAAGTCAATTTTAGCTTTACTGCCTGGACCAATTATATAGCCAATCTCACCCACTTTATATGCAATCTCGGTAAAGGAAAGAAGTAAATTATTGTTTAAATAGATATCGTAATTCTTATCAAAAGTTCTTACTTCCATCAAATTAGGAATATTTAATCCTTTAACTAAAGTTGATTTTACCCACCCACCTTCTTTTTGAACACCCGTTAAATATTGATATTCATTTGATACGATTTGTCGTAAACGATATTGTTGGTTTTTATTTATTTCAAAAATAAATCCACCTTGACCACCTGGTTGAGCCATAAAAATAATACCAATACTACCATCATCAGTATTTACTTTTTCAAGTTTAAGCGATGTTACAAATCGATAAGATGAAAGTTTGTCATTAAAGCTTCCTAAACAAGCGTAAGGAGCAGTAGATGCTTTACGATTTAAAATATACTCGCCATTTTGAACTAAAATCAAGTTCTCGCTATTAGAGAGTGTGGTCCAAAAGGTTCCTGAGCTATCAAAATTTTCATGTAAATACAGCTTTTCAAATTTTTCTGTAACGAGCCCTTTAGATGAAGTACTTTGTTGTGCAAAGCATTCAATCGAAAATACGAAACTTAAAATAAGTATAAAATAAATAAATCTCATCAGATAATTTTAATTATTTATAACTTGTAACAAATTGTTGAATTTTATTTGACAAAGGTTTACTAACAGAAAGTTGTGGTAATCGAACAAAATCATCACAAATCAATAACTTTTTCAAAACGGATTTAATTCCAGATGGATTTCCCTCTGCAAATAAAAGCGGTATGAGTGATAATAAATCATGATTTAATTTATTCGCTTTCGCAAAATCATTATTTAATGCTTGACGTACCATTTCTGAAAAGTTTTTAGGATATGCATTTGCTATGACAGAAATAACACCTGATGCGCCACAAGCAATTAAAGGCAAAGTAATGGAATCATCACCAGAAATGAGAATAAAATCTTTCGGTTTATCTTTTAATATAAACATTCCTTGTTCCACATTTCCACTTGCTTCTTTAATTGCAATAACATTTTTACAATCATGAGCAATTGTTAAAGTTGTATCTGCAAGCATATTAGAGCCTGTACGAGAAGGAACATTATATATAATAACCGGAACAGGTGAGGCATTTGCTATAGCCTTGTAATGTTGTATAATTCCATTCTGTGTTGGCTTGCTATAATAAGGAGAAACGGAAAGAATAGCATCTACATTCGTAAAATCATAGTCATCAAAAGCTCGAATAATTTCATTTGTATTATTACCTCCTAAACCAAAAACTAATGGCACTTTTTTATTAGCAATTTCAATAGCACAGCTAAGAACTGCTTTTCGCTCATCTCTACTTAAAGTGGAACTTTCTCCTGTTGTTCCCAACGGAACTATATATTCACATTTGCCTTTAATAACATGTCGAATGAGCTTAGCATACGATTTAAAATCAATGCTACCATCTTTATTGAATGGTGTAACCAATGCGACACCCGTTCCATGTAGTTTTTTAAGAAGTGGGTTCATGTTTCAATGACTTTAGATAATGATTAACCTGTTCAATAAACTGTGGTAACGTTAAATGGTCGCGAGTACTAATCATAAAATCGTAAAATGAAGTTGAACCTTTTTCATATTTCCCAATTTTAAATCTAGCCTTCGACATAGCAACAATATACTTAAAAGGAATACTATTTTCAGTATGTAAATCAATAAGAATATCGAATTCGCGATTGACGAAATTTTTAACAATAGGATTCGTTGGTTTATAATGCCAGTTAAGCGTTTTCTTAGTAAAAAAATCGAGCCCTAATTTTGAAAATCGCATTGGAGGTAATTCATCTTGATCATAATAACCTAATGCTAAAACATCTTTTTGATGGAGTTCGCGAATTTCTTTTACATATCGTTTTACTATTTCAAAATACTTCTCATTACTTGAGTCGTAGAGAATTCCAATCGATTTAGCCTTCTCAAAGGGAATCAATTGTTGCTTTGCGCTATGATTTTTGAATTCACGTAGAAACAAATAATTAGCGATTTTATGACGGAGGGTTTTCTTCATATCCCTGATAGTTCAGGTTGTAAAAGTACCGAAAAATGATCTATGATATCATTTCTATAAATTCTGCTTCGGAAATTACTTTTACGCCCATTTCAGAGGCCTTTTCAGTTTTGCTTGGGCCAGAATCAGATCCAACAAGCAAATAACTTGTTTTTTTAGAGACGGAACTGCCATTTTTACCACCATGCTGCTCAATCATTTGCTTTAACTCATCACGACTATATTTCGCAAAGCTACCAGTAACAACAATCGTTAATCCTTTTAAGGTCTCACTTAACTTAGCATTGGCTGAATCTTCGTGTATAAAGAACTGAAGCCCAGCCTCTTTTAAACGATTTATTAATTGAACTTTAGCTGGATTATCAAAAAATTGGCGAACACTTTGGGCTATTTTATCACCAACTTCTGGAGTTTCAATAAGTTGTTCTAAAGTCGCATTTATGATTGAATCTATTGATCCGAAATATCGAGCCAACTTTTTCGCAACAGTATCACCAACATATCGAATTCCAATTGCAAATAATACTCTTTCGAAAGGCACCAATTTTGATTTCTCGAGTCCTTCAATTATATTAAAAGCAGATTTTTCTCCCATACGTTCCAAATTAAGAATCTGCTCCTTTCGGATGAAAAATAAATCGGCAATATTTTTAATAATATTTTCCCTGTAAAGCAATTCAATAGTTTCGATGCCTAACCCATCAATATTCATTGCTTTTCGGCTAGTAAAATGTTCCATTTTTCCTTTAATTTGAGGAGGACAACCGTCTTCATTAGGGCAATAAAAATGAGCCTCTCCTTCTCCACGTTGGAGCAAGGTATTACATTCAGGGCAATTTGTTGGAAATCGCACTATTTCGGCAGTATCTTTTCGTTTACTCAGATCTACAGAAGTAATTTTAGGAATTATTTCACCACCTTTTTCAACAAATACAGTATCTTCAAGATGTAAATCTAACTTCTCAATCTGGTCAGCATTGTACAATGAAGCACGCTTTACAGTAGTGCCTGCAAGTGAAACGGGTTCCAGATTGGCGACAGGCGTAATTGCTCCTGTACGTCCAACCTGATAAACAACTGAAAGCAATAGCGTAGAGGAGGATTCAGCTTTAAATTTATAGGATATTGCCCACCGAGGGGATTTAGCAGTAAAACCCAATTCTTCTTGTTGCTGATAAGAATTAATTTTTATTACAATGCCATCAATATCAAAAGGTAATTGATCACGATGCTGTTCCCAATAATGAATGTATTTCATTACCTCATCTAAATCATGACAAAGTTTTCGATGCTCAGATATTTTAAATCCCCAATCAGAAGCTTCACTTAATGAATCAAAATGAGTTGAAGAATTATTACCTTCGGAGTATAAAGCATAAAAAAAGCAATCAAGTTTTCGTTTTGCAACTTCAGTACTATCCTGCATTTTTAATGATCCAGCTGCAGCGTTTCTAGGGTTTGCAAATGGAGCTTCTCCAATATCAATTCTCTCGGCATTTATTCTATCAAAAGTTGCATGATTAAGAATTATCTCACCACGAACTTCAAACTCTTTTGGAAAAAATTCTTTTTGCAATCGTAATGGAATTGAACGAATAGTTTTTACATTCAATGTTACATCATCGCCTTGAACTCCATCACCACGAGTTACAGCTTGCTTTAACTCTCCATTTGAATAGCTTATCCCAATCGCAACACCGTCAAATTTAAGCTCGCAAACATATTCAATTTTTTCTCCAGGTATCAATTTACGAATGCGAGAATCAAATTCATTTAATTCTTCCTCCGAATATGTATTTCCCAATGAAAGCATTGGATATTTATGCTTAACAGTTAAGAATTCTTTTGTGATTTGTCCTCCAATTCGTTGAGTAGGGGAATTATCATTAATCAGTAGAGGATTATCTTTTTCAAGTTGAATTAATTGATTCAGCAATTGATCAAAATCATAATCACTTATTTGAGGATCAGCCAGAACATAATATCTATAATTATGAAATTCGATCTCTATACTTAATTGAGCAATTTTAGCAACTATAGCTTCTTTATTCATAAAAAGTAAAGTATATTAATTTACCCTAGTGAAATTATAAGTTCCTGGAGGAGTAACAATCAAAGGCACCTTTTCAACAGTAATAGTACTTGTATCTAAGCCAAAAGCTTTCTCCTCCGACAAACTCATTTTTTTCATAAAGAAATAAATATTTAGGATGAATCGAGTATATAAATTCAAAGTGTTTTCATAGGAAAGAAATTTTTCTATTACAACAAATCTAAAATCACCAATCATGTGTTGACGATTTAAAGATGAATACCGACTTGTTATATCCACTTCCTTATTTTTCACTAACTCTTCTACGACTTGGCGAAACATTAAATTGATATGAGGTTCAACGCGAAATCCTAAACGAAAACGAATATGAATTAACTTATCATCAACAAGTTCTTGAACTTTATATTCCATCGTATAAGGCTCATCTAAAACATCAACATGCACCATCCAATAAACATCTGCTCTCTTGGGTTGCTTTTGAAGGATTGAATATATTATTTTACTTTCAACTTCATCATCAACAATTGCACCTGTTAAGTAAACTAAGTGTGTAGAATATTTAGGAATAGTTTCGTCCTTACTTACATCAGTTAATATTTCATAGAAATTCTTTAGCTTAACAAATTCCACTAAACCTGCTCTAATTTTTCTTGCCTCATTCCAAACCCACATGATTGAGAAGATTGCTAAAGCCAGAAAAACTGTTACATAACCACCATGAGTAAACTTACTTAAGTTGGCAATTAAAAAAGAAATTTCAATGCTTATGAAAACAGTAAATACCAAGAAAATTAATAGTACTGGATATTTTTTCATTACAAGGTAGTAAGTCAATAAAATTGTTGTCATTAACATGGTAAGAACAATTGCTAGGCCGTAAGCAGCTTCCATATTTGTAGATTCCCTGAAATAAAGAACAATCCCAATTGTTCCTAAGCACAATAACCAATTTATTCCTGGAATATAAAGTTGTCCTCGTAAGTCGGTAGGATATTCAATTCTTCCTTTAGGTAAAAAGTTTAAACGCATCCCTTCGTTAATAAGTGTAAATGTTCCACTAATTAAAGCTTGACTTGCTACAATTGCGGCGAAGGTGGCAATTACAATTCCTGTGAGTAGAAACCATTCAGGCATTAGCGCATAAAAGGGTTTTATATCTCCTAATACTTTTCCAGAGTGATTTAGCAGCCATGCACCTTGGCCAAAATAATTTGCTAGTAGCGCTATTTTTACAAAGATCCAAGAAACACGAATATTTTGTCGACCACAATGACCTAAATCTGAATACAATGCTTCTGCCCCAGTTGTACAAAGAAAGACAGCACCTAGAATCCAAAATCCTTCAGGATATTGAGTTAAAAGTCGCCAGCCATAAATTGGATTAATCGCTTTAAAAACAATTGGATTTTGGAAGATCGCGCCAAGTCCTAAGACCAACAACATCGAAAACCAAATCATCATAATGGGTCCAAAAAACTTACCGATAAATTTTGTTCCAAATTGTTGTAGAAAAAATATACCAAATAAAATACTAATCACAAATGGTAAAACATTTATATTGGGATCAATAACTTTTAATCCTTCAATAGCAGATGAAACAGAAATAGGAGGAGTGATAATCCCATCAGCTAATAAAGCAGCGCCACCAATCATAGCAGGAATTGCAAGCCACTTAATTTGCATCTTACGAACGAGTGCATACAATGAAAATATACCGCCTTCACCTTTGTTATCTGCACGTAAAGTAAGAATAATATATTTAAAAGTTGTTTGAAGGGTTAATGTCCAAAAGATACATGATATTCCGCCTAAAATAAGACCTTCATCAATTACTCTATGACCAATTACAGCTCCCATTACATACAAAGGAGAAGTTCCGATATCTCCGAATATGATACCTAACGTTACAAGCAGACCTGCTGCTGATATTTTATTATGATTTATATGTCCGCTTGCCATTTCCGGAATTATTGTCCCCTACGGTTTATATTAAAAAATGTAATTAAATGATTTTAATTTATATTTAAATTAACTAACTATTTCTTTTTTCGTTGTCGCTTTTTTTTCTAGTTTTTGAGTATTCGCTTTCCAAGTTTGTTCAACTGAAGATTCAAAATCTGCTAGCGCATTCATAAAATAAATATATGCATCATAAGGAGAATCGTAAGGACTAAAATATTTGTGAACATCACCATCACTCCAAAACTTAGTACACATATAGTAGAAATGATCACTAGTTTGCAACTTACCCCAAACATCTAATAAATCTTGATTACCTGATTTTTTTACTTTTTCTTCAAGTTCATAAAGTCTTTTAGCAGCCTCTTTCTCCATAGGATTACTTAACCAAGCACTTAAGTCGCGTTCAGCATCAGCCCAACTTGTAAAATCAGGAGCATCATAAATATCACGAATTTTATAAATATCAACAGCTTCAGAAAGTGTTTTGAAATCAAAATCTTTATGTTTCATAATTTCTGCCGGAAGATGATCTAAGAATTCAAAAATTCCTGTCTCTTCCCATTGATGCTCTCCAAAAGTTTCATAATCCATAAAAAGGTTTACAACTTCACCATTTCCCGCAACTTTATGAACCCAAGATGCAAATGTGTCAGCTTGAAGAGGCCATTCAGCCCAATTACGATCACTAAAACGAAAAGCTACATCATCTGATAAACTATAATTTTTTAAGAATGCTTTAATCTTTAAAGTGCCCGTGGGCTGGTAAAGAGAATTAGGGCTTCGAGTGCCTAAAAGCCGATCAACACCTTCGCAAACAATTCCTTTATATCCCATCTTTTCAATAACAGAAGCTATTTCATTATTGTAAATAAGCTCAGTGTTTCGAAATATTTTTGGAGTTTGTCCGAAGTATTCTTGAATTTTAAGTTTATGCATTTCTACCTGACGTTTAAACTCCTCTTTAGAGTAAATAAAAGAAAGGGAATGGTAATAAGTTTCACCTAAAAACTCAACACAACCCGTTTTAGCAAGATCAATAAAAGATTGTAGAACATCAGGACGATGATTTTCAAATTGCTCAATAGCAGTACCGCTTAAAGAGTAGGTAATTCGAAATTTGCCTTTATGACGATTAATCAATTCGAGCATTTTACGATTAGTTTTGAGGTAACATTTCTCAGAAACCTTATCAAGAACATTACGATTTAACTCATCATTTTCATAAAAATGATCTTTACCAATATCGAAGAATGAATATCTTTTCAATCTGAAAGGTTGATGAACTTGGAAGTAGAAACAAACTGAAGGCATCTTGATCGAAATTTGGTCGATAACACGAAGATAATACTGAACTAACGGAAATGTTTATCAATTTAATTAATTTAAAGTTACTTTTCAACAGCAACAATTAAATGGAATCATTTATAAAATAGCATCCTCTGGAAGTAAAGTAAATTTTTTATAACCTTCAAGAACTTTTGCTGCTGATTTATCCCAAGAAATATTTTCAAGATCCCTATAGGCATCTTTCTTAATTTGTTCTTTTAGCACTTCATTATGTAAAAGACTAATTATATAATTTGCAGCACGATCAACATCCCAATAATCAAATTTTAAGGATCCTTGTAGCACCTCAGCAACACCCGATTGCTTGCTTATTACTGTAGGAATTCCAAATTGCACTGCTTCAACAGCCGACAATCCAAATGGTTCAGATAAAGAAGGCATAACATATACATCAGCAATTGATAATAATTGTCGAACCTTATCAAGATTTAAAAAACCAGTTAAATGAAAACGATGGGCGATTCCTCTTTCTGCAGCTCGTTCAAGTAAAGGATTGAAATATTCTCCTGTTCCTGCCATAACAAATCTTACATTTTGATCTTGAGCAAGTACCTTTTCGGCAATATCCACAAAATATTCAGGGCCCTTTTGACGAGTTAATCGCCCTACAAAAAGCACCATCTTTTCTTTAAACATTTTTTCGCCTACAAAAGGAATTACCGGACGAATACCATTGTGAACTGTATGTATCTTACTCCAAGGAATATTATAATAATCATGAATCACATGTCCAGTAAAATTACTAACAGGCATCAATACATCAGCAGCTTCCATTCCTTTTTTCTCAATTTGGTAAACCCAACCTTTGCTATGTGGACCACCCCTATCAACTTCAAGTGAATGAATATGCATTGCAAGAGGCTTGCCTGTTTGTGCTTTAATTTCCATTCCAGCAAACATCGTCATCCAATCGTGCGCATGGATAATATCGAAATCAAGAGAATGGGCAAGGTTAGCTGCTAATTTTCCAAAAACAGTTACTTTTTCAATTACATCTCCACCATAAAGGTCATCAATATGAAAAACTTCAGCCGTTTCATTACCAATTTTTATTTTTTTTAAATATTGACTTTCCACATTTAAGGGAGCTCCACCATATAGTTCTGATCCATTATAGTAAGGATTTAGATGGGTATTGATAAAATAAACCTGTTTTAAGTTTTTATATGAATCTGTATGTCCTATGCTACGAAGAGTTTTAGCGTCTATTGTATTTAAGCCAATAAGATTTAGATTTTTTACTACGAAATCAGGATTTGACTTCGGAATAATCATAGTAACATTTGCGATTTTTGAAAGTGCAATGCATAAATCATGGCAAGCAACCCCTAAGCCGCCGTTAATAACGGGAGGGAATTCCCAGCCAAGCATCAGCACACGAGGTGAATTAGGGGAGGTGTGCGAATTAATAATTCCTAAAGAAGTTTTTGATAATGGCATTGGTTAACAAAAAGATTTAACGATCTACAAAGGTAAATTTATATAGTATAATACATCAAGATATTTTCAATAAATTTAAATTTTTATACAGAGCTTCAAGAGCTAATCTTTGGGACTCTAGAGGCAAAATTTTATAATAAGAAAAATCCATCTTTAAATAATATATTTGAAATAATGGACTTAGGGTATAAATAATTTAGATATTTTTACCGAATAGGATTTCCAATTAAATTAACCTATTCAAGAATTTTAATCATATGATGAAAACTGCTCAGTCTCGAACCTTATCCATTTTTGGAACTTTAATAATTATCAGCGGCTTAATCGCATATACAACAATTGGAATTAAATCTAAAAATCAACTAATCGCTGGGTTGTTAGTTGGGATTCTTTCGTGGATATTTTCATGGCTTAACAGTACAGGAAAAATTAATGTTTGGAGTGGTATTGCATTAACATTTTCTAGCTGTATTCTATTCGGGCAAAGAACTATTGCAAATCTATTAGCATTAATTGGTATTATACAGCATAATATGCCATTAGATTCTTACAACAAATGTATCTCGTTTATACTCTTTATTTTTATGACCGTAACTTCAGTTATTGCTTTAATGCTTTTGTTTTATTCTATTACGGAAAAGGAATAAAGCAGCTTAATTATTTTGATTAAAAATACAAAACTCAAAAAGTAGGAAGAGTTTTGGAAATGGATTTATTGGAATCCAAGAAACTAATCGTTTTCCATAATATGAGATGTTGATCCAACCCAATCAAGATCTGCGTTATAACGTACGCCTATCATTTTTCCTTTGCTCATTCTTCCAAGGTTCAAAGCCAACGTTGGACGACTTTCATTTTTATCCCATAAATACAATAATCTAATTTCACACTTAACAGGTCCCGTAGGAGATTCAACTGCTGGAGCATAAACTACCTTTTTCTGAAGGATAAATTCACAAGGGTTTTCTAATGAATCAATATCGTCTCTTTTGACATCAAAAATAACTCCTTGGCCACTAAAAGAAAAAAGAGGTTTAAGAACCCAATTTTCTAAATCGTTTGGAATTGTATTAAGCTCATTTACAAAGTAAGTTTCAGGAACATATTTACTTTTCAAAAAAGGCATAGTGTATTTACTTATTCTAAAAAACCAGTTTGGATGTGCTACCCATTCAATATCTACATCCTCTGTAAAATTAAATTCACGTTTTAAGTCGTCCCTTTGAATTAGCTCGTCGAAAATGATACGATTATAAATTCTATTTATTGAAGTTTTCTTTCCATCTAAAATATAGCATAATTTTTTCCCTTCTTTAATTACATTGCTTAAGCAGATTGCCTTAATTCCTAAATATTCTTGCGTACAATAAAAATCAATTTGTGTTTTTTGCTTCCATGGTTCAATTTCTAGTAGTATAACATTTTCAGGTTTGTGATCTCCTAAAATTACTTTTCTTAACCTTTTAATATACGATTCATGATCATAACCATTGAACTTATTATTAAAATTATCTGGAATATTAAAATGCTTTTTATACATGTTAAATAACAATTCTTGATAACAATAGAGTGATGCAAATCCTTGTAATTCGATTAATTGAGGAATGTATTTACCGTTCTCATCTTTACAGATAGCAAAATCAATTGCAAGCAAGCTTGTATGGTTATCTTCATTTGGCACCCTTAGGCTGCTTGGCACTGCATTTTCAGTTATTTTTTTAAAATCGGGACGTACCAAAAAATCAATAATTTCTTCACCTGCTTGAATTAAATCATGCTTCAAAGCCTTATCAATAAAAACAGGAGTTTCAGAAATACGAAATTCAATATCATAGTTAAATGATGTATTCATATCTGCTAAAAAAGAAGCATATTTTTCATCAGTAAATTCCGAATTATACTTTTTTCGGATTTCGGATATCATAATATTTTAGTGTGAAATTCGACTTACTATTTGATTAAATTCTGGATCATTATTTAAACTTTTAAACGATGGATCTGATTGTGCTCGAGAAAAATCATTAAAGCCTAAAGATACAGAACGACTAAAATAATTGTAAACTTGTGGCAAATCACTTTTTTTACTTGCCACAACGGCTGAAAGATACCATGCTTCTGTATTCGTTGGATCAATAATTCTATATAAATTGGAAAAGTAATCCATAGATCCCGAATTATTTGAACTAATTGAATGATTTAAATTCATAAAACAACTTAGGCTAAGTAGTCCTGTAAGCCGATTAATCATATTAACCCTGCCAATTTTAGTGCTTAATAATTCTTTATTCATGTTTGCAATTTGTTCTTCCCACCATGAAGCATCTTTTTTTTCAAATGCATCAAGATACAGCTCCCTACGCTTTTGTTCTTCTGCCAACAATCTACCTTCTTCAATTTTCTCAAATTTATAATCAGGCCTTCTAAGTAAATCTGATAATGACTTTTTTGGAGATGAGACATTAGCAATTCCTTCCAAACTCATTATCCAACGTTCATACAATCCCACCGTATAAATTGCATTTCCGTTTTTGCTTAAACTATCGATATTTAATTTATAAGTATCATTGATTTGACTTAACAATTTCTCCGTATTTGGAGTCAAGCTATCTCGTATTGCATTAGCTTGTAAGGCAAGAATCGCTTGTTCAAATATAATTGATGGTGGCCATTCATGCTTTCCATTAAAACGAATTAATTGAAATCGATTGGAAAGATTTTTCTTCTTAATTTTTATACTTGTCAATTCACTTAAATTCATATCACCATCTCCTGCAATGCCTACAATACAAGAAGGAGGAGAACTCGTCCATACATCTTGCGGAAATCCTGCACCGCAAGTAACTAATCCCTGAATTCCAGCTGAGGAAAAAGCCATCATAGAAGCTACACGAGCACCACCGGAAAAGCCAGCAGCATAAATTCGATGATTATCAATTGGCAAAAGTTCAAGCGCCGATTTATAAATATTGTTTAAAATTTGACCTGTAACTTCAGGTGAAGTTCCATTTTTAGAATTATTAGAAGCAATCAATATATAGCCAAATTTATCTGCAAGTCCTCGATAAATTTTAAGCGGAAAAGAACCATCAGCATGTGGATCAAAAAGGAAAAATGCTGGCATTTTCATATCAACATTATAACTTATTGGAGTATAAACAGCAAAACTGAAATTTTCATTTCCTGAACAATTAATTTGCGCTACAAATTGGCCAGGATTAAATGTTATTTTTGAATTTGTAACAATACTAGTGTTAGGCTTTACTTCTTGAATGCCAACATTTGTTGTGTTTTTTTTCTTGTTTTCACAAGAAGATATAACAATTAATACTAAAAAGGAAATGAATAAATTCTTCATATAATACTTTGTTATTTAAAATAAATTCTTCTTACTAAAATAAATAATTTTATACTAATTTATAGAAAAAATTATTCTGATTTTGCGTCAAAATCATTAAAAAAAATATTTTTAAACTTTACTCATTTCCTTCTCAACAAATTTTTCCCATTCATCATATTGATGATTTTTCATTACACGAGGAAATTTATTTTGAGAACCCATTTTGCCTTGTTTTTCCATCCAACTCATAAAAATTTTATGAGGAATTACTACTACAATTAGATCTTTTAGAGCAGAACCTCTTTCCACACGGTAATCGTCATTTAGAATTTTCAGTTTGTCATCCAAACTCTTCATTAATAATTTTACATCTACTTTGTCATCAGTTCCAATAAACCATTTATGAGCGAACAAAGTTCCTGATTTGATTCCAGCAACAGTAAATTCATTTACTCCAATATTAAATTCATCAGAAACCATTTCAATAGCCTTTGTCATATTATCAACCGATAAATGCTCGCCGCATAAACTTAAAAAATGCTTTGTACGACCTGCAATAATAATTTCTGCTTTTTTAACATTTGTAAATTTAATTACATCACCAATTAGATATCGCCAAGCTCCAGAACATGTTGAAATCAATAATGCATATTCTTCACCTTCATGAACTTCATCAATTAGCAAAGTTTTAGGCTTACGAACTAATTCACCATCATTATTAAAATTGTCATTATTAAAAGGTATAAACTCATAAAATAATCCAATATCTAATACCATGCGCATTGATCTATTATCCTGTTCATGTTGAAAAGCAATAAAACCTTCAGAAGCCAGATAAGTTTCAATATTGGTTAAAGGACGAGCCACTAATTTTTCAAAACTCTTACGATACGGCTCGAACGAAACACCGCCATGAACATAAATACCTAAACTTGGCCAAATATCATGAATCGTTTCAAGTTCATAATGATCAATAATTTTTTCTAATAACAATTGACACCAAGCAGGAACACCAGCTAATATTCCGATATCCCATTTGTGTGCGTTTTCAACAATTTCATCTAATTTGGTATTCCAATCACTCGCTCGTGAAATTTTCTTTCCAGGCTTATAATAATGTTGAAACCAAAATGGAATTTTACCCGTTGTGATACCGCTTAAATCACCTTCGAAGTAAGATCCTCGCTGACTCAAATGAGTACTTCCTCCCAGCATTAATATTCCTTTGCTAAAAACATTCTCCGATAAACCACTATATCCGCCAAGTGAAAAAACTTGCTTTAAACTCGTTCTACGAATTGCCTTCACCATATCATTGGTAACAGGAATATGCTTACTAGAACTTTCGGAGGTACCACTACTAAGGGCGAAATATTTCACCTTTCCTGGCCAACAAACATCTTCTTGATTATGCAAACATTTATTCCACCATCTTGCGTGCATCGAATTATAATCGTGAACCGGAATGGTGGCTCTAAATTTATTCATAACATTACTGCTATTCACCATGCCGGAAAAATTATAAGTTTGTCCAAACATGGTGAATTGCGCCTTGCGAAGAAGTTTTTTAAGTTCCTTTCTTTGGTAGTAAATAGGAGCTTTTTCTTCGAAACGTAAACGGTGTCGAAACTCAATTCCTTTTTTAATTATACTACCAAGTAGAGGCATACCTAAATTATTATTTTTTATAAAAAATAAGGGAATTCTTAATAAATATTAAGCTTTTACCATCTCCATATTTTTAATTATTTCATCTCCAAATTCAGAACACTTTAAAAGCGTTGCTCCGTCCATTAATCGATGAAAATCATAAGTTACACGCTTAATAGCTATACTACGTTCAATCCCTTTATAAATTAAATCTGCAGCTTCCATCCATCCTAAGTGCTCCATCATCATAGCGCCTGAAAGTATTACTGAACCTGGATTTACTTTATCAAGTCCAGCATATTTTGGAGCTGTACCATGAGTAGCTTCAAAAATAGCATGACCTGTAACATAATTAATATTTGCTCCTGGAGCGATTCCAATTCCACCTACTTGAGCGGCTAATGCATCTGAAAGATAATCACCATTTAAATTAAGTGTTGCAATAACATCGAAATCTTCCGGACGAGTTAAAACTTGTTGTAAGGCAATATCTGCAATAGCATCTTTAATTAAAATTTTGCCTGCAGAAATTGCTGCTTTTTGTTCTGCATTCGCAACATCTTCGCCTTTGTCTTTTTTTGTTCGTTCCCATTGCATCCAAGTATAAACTTTATCACCGTAATTTTTCTCAGCTAATTCATAACCCCAATCACGAAATCCACCTTCGGTGTATTTCATAATATTTCCTTTATGAACAATAGTTACTGAATTACGCTTATGAAGAATAGCAAAATCAATTGCTGCACCTATGAGACGAGAAGATCCTAACTTACTTACAGCTTTAATGCCGATACCTACATTAACATTTGTATTTTCCTCCGTAGTAGGAATGCCAGCAGAATTTAAATAATCCTTCGCTTTATCTACAGTGCCAAAACGGATTTTATTAAACTCTTTAGGGAATTCTTTAGCTAAGAAATCCATAAATTTTGCATTCTCTGGGCTACCTGCAGCAAATTCAATTCCTGCATAAATATCTTCAGTATTCTCACGGAAAATAGTCATATCAACAGCACCAGGATTTTTAACGGGTGACGGAGTGCCTTCAAACCATCTAACAGGGCGAAGGCAAACATATAAATCAAGAATTTGACGTAATGCAACATTTAGCGAACGAATACCACCTCCAACTGGAGTTGTTAATGGGCCTTTTATTCCAACAAGATATTCTTTAAAAGCATCTAAAGTAGCATCTGGCAACCAATTTCCTGTCGCGTTGAAAGCCTTTTCTCCAGCAAGAACTTCTTTCCACACTATTTGCTTTTGTCCTGAATATGCTTTTTTAACAGCTGCATCCATTACTCTTACACTTGATGCCCAAATATCTGGACCAGTTCCATCACCTTCTATAAAAGGTATTATAGGATTATTTGGAACATTCAATTTCCCGTTCTGAATCGAAATTTTCTCTCCTTGCATGATCTTATTCTTATTTTTTTGATTATATTTATTTACTATTATCTCCTATTTATTTTACTCTAGTTCAAGTCCCAATTGTTTTCTAAATTCATCGAGATCAGGATTTTTCTCCACCATAATCTGGTAGCGTTCTTTATTGGTGTATGCTACACTTTTTGAATCTGGATTTTCTTCAATTCTTGTTGATAATTGAAGATGGTAGTTATTTAATTCCTTCCGTAAATAATCCATCAGCAATTGCTTTTCCTCTTGCAACGAATTGTTTTGGGTTAGATTATGTATTACCATTTCGATAGTTTTTTCATCGAGCATGGTTGGTTTACTGGACATAAGAACCGTAAATAATTGTATTTTTTTTTCTTGCTGCTTTAACAACGCATAACTTTCCCAAACTTTTTGCAGTTGTTCTATTTCAAATTTATCTGATGGCAAATCATCGGTTTTGGTATTTGTCTCAACTACTTTTTCTGGCTCTTGTTTATTTGTTAAATTTAAGGATGTTCCTTTAAGTAAACTACCTTCTAATCTTTGACTTGAAACTACTGGATTTGATATTGGAGTAGGATTAGAAGGTTCATTTTTAAATGATTCAACTACTTTCGCATTTGGACTAATTACAGATGGCCGAGAAGTATTTGGATATTGATCATCTCCTAAATCTACTTCTTTAACGATTGAAAAATTAGTAGGAGGTAAAAATGATTTTACAGATGCATCGATGGCGGGTTTCTCATCTTCCGATATCTTAATATTCGGCTTTATTGTAGGTGATGGAGTTGATGAACCAGTATTTACTTCACTACTTTTTTTCTCGTAAACAGGGAAATTATACGATGCAGGTAAGCCTCCTAATGCTGTTGTGCACATCCGAATTAGTGAAAGTTCAACATGTAATCTTTGATTTTTTGCGGATCGATATTCCAAATCACATTTGCCACATATCTCAAGTAAGTTCAGTAACAATAATGCAGGCGTTTGACTTGCTTGCAGTTTATATCTTTCGCGTATATTCTTACTAACTTCAAGTAATGGAATAGTAGCAACATCTTGACATATTAGTAAGTCACGAAAATGGGATGCCAATCCATTAATAAAATTATGCCCATCGAAACCATCAGCTAAAAGTTCGTTAAAAGTTAAAAGAACGGAGGGGATATTATTATTTCTTAAATCATCTGTAATCTTAAAATAATAATCATAATCTAGAATACTTAAATTGTCAATTACATCTTTGTATCCTACATTATTACCTGCAAAACTTACAATTTGATCAAACATTGATAATGCATCGCGTAATGCGCCATCAGCCTTTTGAGCGATAATATGCAAAGCATCAGGATCAGAAGTGACGCCCTCTGATTTTGAAACAAATTCTAAGTGCGTTGCAATATCTTCCACTTGAATCCTATTGAAATCAAAAATTTGACATCGTGATAAAATGGTAGGAATAATTTTATGCTTTTCAGTAGTCGCTAAAATAAAAATTGCATAAGGTGGTGGTTCTTCTAAGGTCTTTAAAAAGGCATTAAAAGCTCCTGGAGAAAGCATATGAACCTCATCAATAATGTATATTTTAAACTCACCTGAATGAGGAGCATAACGAACCTGCTCTACCAATGATCGAATATCATCAACAGAGTTATTCGAGGCTGCATCTAACTCATAAATATTTAAGGATTGTCCATTATTAAAACCTTTGCAAGAATCGCACTCATTGCAAGCTTCAATACTTTCTGAAACTTTCCTGCAATTTAATGTTTTAGCAAGAATTCTAGCACAAGTAGTTTTCCCAACTCCCCGGGGACCACAAAAAAGGAATCCTTGTGCTAAATGCTTATTTCGAATAGCATTTTTTAGAGTATTTGTTATATGGGACTGACCTACAACTGTATCAAATGTTGATGGACGATACTTCCTCGCGGATACTACAAACTGATTCATATTCCTACAAAGTTAACCCAAATCAAACAAAAAATCATAGGCGATGATTAGCTAAAAACAATTCACTTTCAATTACTTGAAATTATCATATTAGTAGTTTTCAACAGATTTGCAGAAAATGAGCTATTTTTCGGCATGTTTAAAACAGAATTGCTCTTAAAAAAAGAGCCCTATTTATTTTACTTTTTCCTCTTATTACATATTTTACCCGTCTTCTTTTTAACACCCTTTATAAGCTTAGATGGAGCTTCGCACTTGTATAATAGCAGACTTATTCACACGCTAATAGCCGAACCAACCAGCCTTGCTAGTCGCTTTTTTGATTTTAATCAATTCCCGGAACCCAATTGGATTTGCCATATTCTAAATTCAATTTTAATGTACTTTTTTCCTGCTTGGATTGTCGAAAAGGTAATTATTTTAATAATCTTAGTACTTAGTTCGATTGGTTTTAGAATTCTAACCTTTGAATTAAATCCGCAATCAGGTTGGATGAGTTGGCTCTACTTTCCATTGCTTTATAATTTCTCATTTAGTTTAGGATTTTATAATTTTTCTATGGGCTTTTCATTGTTATCTTTTGTATTGGTTTTCTGGATAAGAAATAGAAATTACGATTTTAAATTTTATCATTATTTGTTTTTAATTATGATATCAGCAGTACTTTATTTTTCACATATAATTATATTTATTTTAGCAGGAATTTTTATGTTTATTATTTCGCTAAAAGAGTTAGATAAGAAGCAGCCTAATAAATTTGCAAATCAATTAAAATCACTAGTAATTACATTTTTACCAGGTATAATTTTTGCCATTTCTTTTGTGATAATTAAACAATCTTCTTCGTCCGAAGAAATTATTTATAATTCTTTTCGTGATAGAATTAACGCTATAATAAGCGCAGGAATGTTAGTGTTTTTTGATTTTTACAAAGAGTGCGTTGAAACAAGATTCTATTTTTTAGTATTAGCAGGATTTAGTCTTTGGGCAATAATTAATCGTTCAATTCATCCCTATCAAAAATCTATATTTTTAATAGCAATTTTAAGTTTCTTATTAATTTTCATAATTCCAAATCAATTTTCTTCTGGAAGTATTATAACGGTACGCATAGTTCAGTTATTTTACTTTACGTGGATGATTTGGTTAGTTACTTTAAATATTCCCATAAAAGGTCGAATTTTTATTGCAATTGTTTCTGTAATTTTCAGTTTGTTCTTTTTGGCAAGAAATTATTCAGGTAGAAAGGAACTAAGTAAGATAGCAGCCATCTTTTTAGAAGCATCTAAGCTCATGGAATCAGGAAGCATTGTAATGCCTTTAAATTATAACCAAAATTGGTTGCATGTTCATTTTTGCGATTATTTAGGAGTAGAAAAAAATATTATTGTGCTAAAAAATTATGAAGCCGTAACAGGGCATTTCCCACTTGTTTGGAAAAAAGGAATGAATCCCGAATTATTTTTAGGCGATTTTGCTGCAAGCAGAAATCCATGTTTTAATATAAATCGCTGGGAGAAAAATACGGGGCTTAGAATAAATTATATTACCATTCAAGACCAACCTGAACACGCATTTGATTCTTGTTCAAAAAGCGCATTTCAGCAAATTGATTCCCTTTTTGTTCCAATGTTAAATTGGAAGAATGAATATTTGAAAATTTACAAACGCAAATAATAGTTTTAAAATTAATTGAATTAATAATTTATACGATTCGACAAGCCATTTTAAAAAATCACCCACTTGCTCCATATTAACAAATACCTCATTCATACATAATGATTTCAAAAATTTCATTATTTTAGGGATGAATCAACAATTTTTTTAGCTGAACCGGTCTTAAAATAGGCACTTTAATACTATTATTAGTAATTCTTTTACCAAAGTATAGATGAATGCAATATTTTTGCAATTAAATTGAAATAGCGATGAATAAGTTAATGAATTATGCTCTTGGGGAATGGGTTCAAGGATCAGGAGATGGACAAACCCTTTATAATGCAATAAATGGAAACGAAATAGCCAGTGCAAGTAGCAAAGGTTTAGATTTTTCTATGATGTTGGATTACGGAAGATCAAAAGGGGGTTCAGCATTAAGAAAACTCACTTTCCATGAGCGTGGAAGAATGTTAAAAGCATTGGCTATGTTTTTAAACTCCAAGAAGGAAGAATTCTATAAAATAAGTTGGGCTACTGGAGCAACAAGAGTGGATAGCTGGGTAGATATAGATGGCGGTATTGGTAATCTTTTCGCTTACGCAAGTTTGCGTAGACAATTTCCTGATGATACTTTTTGCTTAGATGGAGATGTTGCAAAACTCTCTAAAAATGGAACTTTTATTGGTCATCACATTTGTGTACCTAAAGAAGGAATTGCAATTCATATTAATGCCTTTAATTTTCCAGTTTGGGGAATGCTTGAAAAAATTGCAGTTAATTTATTAGCTGGTGTACCTGCATTAGTAAAACCTGCAACAGTTACCTGTTTTTTAACAGAAGCAGTTTTTCGTGAAATTATAGCTTCAAAAATTCTTCCAGAAGGTTCACTGCAATTAATTTGTGGTTCAGCAAATGGAATTTTAGATCATGTAATTAGCCAAGATATTGTGACTTTCACTGGATCTGCAATAACAGGTAAAATGCTCAAATCACATCCAAGAATTCTGGAGGAAGCTGTTCCTTTTAATATGGAAGCCGATTCACTTAATTGTTGCGTACTTGGTGTAGATGTGAAACCTGATATGCCTGAATTTGATATTTTTATTAAGGAAGTTCAACGCGAAATGACAACTAAAGCTGGACAAAAATGTACAGCAGTTAGAAGAATAATGGTTCCTGAAAATTTAATTGAAGATGTTCAAATAGCTCTTGGAAAACGATTAGCATCAACAACTATTGGAGATCCAAATGTTGAAGGTGTAAGAATGGGAGCATTGGCATCTTTTACTCAATTAGATGAAGTAAAAAGCAAAGTACTCGAACTTTCGAAATCTCAAGAAATTATTTTTGGAAACTTAAATAAGGTA
>Ga0114969_10001406_pt1 | contig 20481 bp, 24 predicted proteins | sample M_130807_MF_Meta_FD_87316 | JGI IMG/M metagenome (GOLD analysis project Ga0114969, IMG submission 87316) | Freshwater microbial communities from Lake Montjoie, Canada to study carbon cycling - M_130807_MF_MetaG | ecosystem: Environmental > Aquatic > Freshwater > Lake | place: Lake Montjoie...
TCCACGGCATAGGCGATCGTATTCGGGCGGAACACGAGACACGATGTTCCGTCAATCACTTCCGTGGGCACGGAGTCAGTATAGAGCAGATCGCCTTGGAGAATCTGCTTCGGCTTCAACTGTGACAATTCCGCGAGACACGCGTGTAATTTATTCGAGACACCGGCATCGCCGTACTGATCCTGAATTTGTTGATGCGTCTTCATGAGCTTTGGCGTTTTACTGAACGCGGCTTTTGTCGCGACGAAGAACACACCATCAGCGGGATCTGATCCAAAGATTACGCTCGGCGCGCCATCCCATTTGGTCGTGATGTTCAGTGACGTGGAGACACCACCGTGCTTGAGCATTCGATGAAACTCACGTAACACATCCTCGACAAAACGCAGACCCGCAATACCCTCATCGAGAATCATATCTTCAAGATGCTGAAGATGCATCAATTTGCCTGTCTTGTCTTCGTGCAGGTAACTAAGGAATGAGGGGATCGCCATCTCTGTGTAACTCCAACGTCTGATAAAAGTCAAGATTCGCCCGCATGATTACGTGCCATTGTCGAATCTTCTGATCCAACACACCGATCGCGGGATGTCCGATCGCATCTGCAAAGCAGCGTTCGTAATACGCGTATGTAGAAATTGCCGGATCGGTATACTGCGTCCGAAGCTCGCGCATGGCATCATCATGGTCTAACGACGGAAACCACGCAATCAATTCTAACGCAATATCGTGTGAATGCGCTTCGATTTCGTCGTAGTCGCCCAAATAGGTCTGCTCCGCGATCGCGACGGCGCCCACAACACCCGGTCCTCTTGGGCGATAGATGCGCGTCGAAGGTCCGTCTGGCCCGCGCTCAACGTCTTGATGTCGATGCACCATTTCGTGCATCACGAATGTCCAGTAATAAAAATGGATTCGACGCCACTCGATTGCCGTAAATTGCATCATTTTGCCGAGTCGACTCACATGCCACATGATGCGAATATCTGCGGACGAGTCTCCCCGAGGCAGTTCACATTCGGGCAACCATTCACCGGAGAAGAACATACGCTTATCCGTCTTCGTCACAGGATCAACGTAGACCAAGATATTCTTAATGTTGAATTGTTGCGTGATCGCGTCGATCCGTTTTACAAAGGCACTTATACTAATCGGTCTCCCTTCGTATTGCTTGAATAGTGTAACAGGAAAAACTTGCGCAAGTTGATCGTGAAGCACCCGAGCGTCCATAACAATGCGTCGATGAAGCTTGTCGACCTGCATTGGCTGTATTCTCCATCAATACTTAGGTATCTCCTATGTAACTATTATAGCACAGTTCGGCATATTATGCTAGGATACTCACACAAGCTTGTGATATGGGCAGACAATAAAAAAGGGCAGGAGTTCTGAACTCCTGCCCCTTTCCGGCTTTTCGATGTGACGTCTTACTGCTGTTGCTGCGTGTTGCTGCGCGGCTTGACGCCGTTCGTGACCCCTTCGCCGTACTTCGCGACGCGCTCGGTATACTCCGCATCGTTGAGATAGACGACGTTCATCCACGCGTGTGCCATCTCGTCAACCGTACGGTCGCCATATCCGACCCATTGTTCGGGATCAGGATTGTTCTTGTTGGCCGTGGTGTTGTCGTATACCGCCATCACATGGATGATTGTGCCCTTCGGGAACGCCGGTGCTGCGTCATCCTTGTAGATGTAATTGGTCATCCAGTTGAAGTTGAAGTTCTTCACGTAGCTGACGGTCTGCGTACGACCGTCTGGAAGAATGGCTTCGACCAGCATCGCCTTGCCGCGGAAATGGAAGTGCGGCTGGAAGTTGGTGATGATCGTGTTCTCACGCAGGACAGTGTAGCCCTCAGTCTGCGCGACCGAATTCGGCGCAATATCCAGTCCAGCGGTGCCATTCTTCAGTCCAGTGAACGCGACGAGATACGATCGCTTCGTCGGCTCCTGCCCCTTCGGATAGAACCACAGACCGATTTCGGAACCGCCCTTGATTTCTTCACCAACGGCGTGGATGTGCTGATCCCATGAGATCTTCTCACCCGGCATGACGAGCTTACCCGTACCATCGAGATAGCGATCATAGCCCTTGCCGATGGCCCATTCCATGAGCTGCGGACGGCGATTGACGAGATCCGCCGCGGACTGCGCGGCTGACACCGGACGACCACCGCCAATTCCCGTGTTGACCGCTGCGGCATTCTCGGGGCTCAGGATGTGGTACGCGATCGAGTGATGGACGATCTTTCGGGCGGCGACATTGGTCGGTCGAATCTCGACCATCCGCACCCAGCGGGGCTCAGTGACAGGAATGTCGCTGACCGGACGCCACCATTCATCCTGATGAACAGCAGGCATCGTGTATTCGGGCGACGACACCACGAGATCGGGCGCGCCGTAGCCGTCACGCTCACCCTGCCAGAACAGCGTTCCAGCAAGCGCCTTTGCCGTGAACTTCGTGGGATCACCCTGTAGCGCCCCACCATCCACCCATCGGACAACGAGCGCGATCTGCTCGTCAGTCAGTGACATATCATTCTTGAACTGGACGACGCCGACACTCTTATCAATATGCCACGGCGGCATCTGTCGAGTTTCGACGCGCTGCTTGATTGAGCGGGCCCAGGGCCGCGCATCCGCGTAGGTGACGAGTGAGAACGGAGCGATACTACCAGGTTCGTGACAGGTCTGACACTTAGACTGGAAGATCGAGGCAACGTCATTGTACGTCACCTGTTGCCCAGAAACACTGGTCGACAGACCAGCGAGAGCAACGACGAATGCGAGAATGCGCGTGAATTTCATATCACAACTCCTAAAAGTTACTGCGTTGACAACGCTAAAACGAACTTCCACCACCGCCACCACCCGAACGTCCTCCACCCTTACCTGATGATACGAGACCTTTAAGGATACCGGTGAGTATACCATAAGCGGCCGCACCGGCAAATTCACCAATGGTTGGAGCCAAGATGTACAACCAGTCAGTGATACTAAATGATTTTGCTACCTGCATTTCTTCCTGCGCGGAATTCTTGATGTTATGCGCAGCACGTTTGAACATGTCAGACAGATTACGAGCAGTCTTTTGCTTATCTTCGGTGAGAAAGCGTTCAGATATGAGTTGATGCTCTTTTGTGATTTTGAAAGATGGAATGGACATATAATTATTTATAGTCCTCATCGGTTTTCAGAAAACCGAGCGGGCGTCGGGCTCGATTACTGAATCCGAATCCTGATTTTTGACTATTCTGAAAGGTGTCGCTCGGCGGCGCAGCGGCATCGGTGAAGTCGACCTCGTTGCTGCTGGTGTTCCCAGTCTCATAGAGCTTCATACGGGACGTATCGACGCCCAGCAGAAACTTCTGATACGACTGACGTTTGCCATAGCGATTCTTCAGTGTGTAGATCTGAATCTGATTGTTCTTTTCCAGTTCCTCACTCGTGGTCATCGCGACGATGAAATCTGCCGTCTGCGCAATCGCATACGATTCACTGATTTTGTCGAGGCCGGGATCGGACGACGACGCGCCATCACGATTGAACTGCGCCGCAGTGAAGATCGGAATATCAAACTCCACGGCAAGTCCGCGCAACTCTTCCGCGATCGACTTATTGTAGGTGTAGCTGTTAATCGACGCGCCCATCTTCACGCGAGCAGATGCGCAAATGGATAGATAGTCCACGTAGACGATGTCTGGCACGAAGTTTTGCTTCGCCCGCAATTCCTGAAACAACGCACGGAAGTGCCCCACGTGTGCCGCAGCAGTGGGATACTCCTTGATGATGACGCGACCCGTTGACGAGAGACGCAGCGATTCGATCTTCCGCATATACTGTGCGCGAGGCAGCGCCACGACATCATCCATTGGCAGATTCATCGTGTTCGCATCGATACGTTCTGCGATACGTTCTTCCGCCATTTCCAGCGTGATGTAGAGGACGTTCTTGCTCATGCGCAAACAGGCTGCGGCCATATGGACAAGGAACAGCGACTTGCCCACATTCGTGCCGGCAAGGACGACGTTCAGTGTCTTCTTCGGAATGCCACCTTTCGTGATCGTGTTAAAGACATCGATGTCAAATGGAATACGTGACTCTGCGCGATGATAGAAGTCATATCGCGCTTCCGCATCGACAAGAAAATCATGGCCGACATGCGTGTCGAATGAGACAGCCAGCGCATCTCGCAGAATATCGGGAATCGCGTGAGGCGTGGACTTCTCATCATCGAGCATCGCGACACTCTTACGCAACGCCACATATATCGCGCGGTCCTGACAATACTTCTCAGCTTCCGCAATCAGAAAATCGTCTTGCGTGGCATCAAGGACCGGTGTCTGCTCAAGTGTCACTACGGCATCGAGTGTCGACTTGGACTCCCGCTCAGACAGATTCGGCAATTCTTCGATACTCATCCGTAATGCCGCAAATGACGGCAGCGTATGATACTTCTCGTAGAACTCCTGAAACACGGTATAGATCGTCGCACACTCTTGCGAGGCAAAATACTCTGTCTTCATATACGGAAGTACGCGTTCCGCAATCGTGTTTGACGAGAGCATTTGCCGCAAGAGTGTCTGCTCTTTGAAATCCATCAGTGTACGCCTCGGGTCTCCGCTTTGATCAAATCACTAAAATTGGCCGTCGAGATGAAACTCAGCCACGCGAGTAGCACCTCTGAACAGTATAGATCAAAATCCTCATCGGGAACAAAGCCTTCTGGTGCGCTGTGAATTTCGGTCTCGAACTTCGTCGGCACCATCCCGTCTTCCATTCGCTCGCGCATCACAATGAACTTCTTAAAGGAGAATGTAATGTGTTGATACGGTCCTTCGAGGATCTCGATGCCGAGAATCGGGTCACCCTTATCCACGGGCACGAGTACAGCATGGACGCTATTCAGAATATTACTCGACATCGGTATCCTCAAGGACGTCGAGATCACTCGGCATGTTGCCATATTTGAACTGCGTTTGCATATACGTGTCGATCGACTTCAGCACATCCTCGGTGAAGTATTTCTCTGGTGTGCGCAGCAAGGCCGACTCAAATACCTTTTCACCAGTCGGGAATTCATATTTGTTGCCAATACGTTTCACGACAGCAGCTTCCTCTGCGTATTCGAGCAATCCATAGTAACGATCCAATCCACCATCATAGAGGATGCGAGTACCGACCTTGGCGTTTTCCTTCGTCAGTCGCGACTTGATCATCGTCGCTGTCACAATATTGCCGATGACGTCCTTGTCGCTGTCGCGCTCCTTCTTCTTGGAGAGAAACACGATCGTGTCCGCAGCGTATTTTGCGCCGGACCCTCCGCTCATTTCTTTGGTGGGAAAATACGCGCCAATAACGGCATACAGATGATTCGTAATGATGAGCGGCACTTTGGCTTTCGCCATCTTCAGACGCAGCACACGGAACGCGCCCTTGATCAACTGCGCCTTCGTCATATCGCGGACGTCCTTCTCATTCGCGATATCTTCCGTCTCCTTCTTCGACGGCAGCGCAGACAGTGAGTCGAGTACCATCAACAGCGGGAATCGTTTCTCGATAGGCAATTCCAGATACTTGTCGAGCATCTTCGAGGCCACCGAACGAAACTTCTCGATGCTATCGGGTTCAGACTTGGCAATACGCGTGAGATCGATCTTTCGATCAGTCAGCATACTGTTCGTGACGGCACTCTCGGTGTCGAAGTAGATGACTTGCCCATCGGGATACTGCTGCTGATAATTCTTCACCAGCGCCAGTGCGTAGAATGTCTTGCCCGTGGTCGACTCACCCGCGAGAATGAGTGCTTTGTTATTCGGCATCCCACCAAAGATGCTCCCCGATAGTGCCGCATTCATGGTGTAGCTGCCCGTATCGATATAGCCAGTGAACTCAGCGGACGAGGTGCCTTCACTCGCAACTACAGTATCAACATCACCCAAGTCGGCGATGAATGTCTTGAAAAATGATTTCGACATAGTATCTCCTCTGACTATTGTATCACGTTATTGTTTTGGCGCAGTCCGCGTTCGTCGTCCACGCGTATTCGGTCGTTCGAGCGGCAATTGTCTTGGCAACTCAGCCGGTGAAATATCTTCGGTATCCGTCGATGCATCAATTTCCATCACCGACGTCGGTTCATGAGTTTCATACCCACGCATCGTTTGTTCACTCAAATCACGGAAAACATCGGATGAGTGTCGAGTGGGCGCATCACTGTCATGATGTGTTGGATGCCCGTTTAACTCGTCTAACTGCTCGCGATCAATCTGATCCGAGACCTTCGTTACGAGGGCATTCCACTCAGCATCCTCATGCGGCGTACGCGCCTGCGCCGGCGTATCAGCGATCGGAGTCTGTGTCTCCGAATCCATACTCTGATCGAACATGCGTGACGGAAACTCTGACTGTGCGGCAAGCAGCAACGCAATCGCCATCGGATCGAAGATCACCAGAATGATGAGAATGAATACCGTGACGACGCGATCCATCGTGGTAAGATCGCTGTTGCCGTAGTAGGCCTTCGCGGCGAACATCAGCGGTCCGACATCAACACTCGCCTCTGCAATATCCGCGTCCAATGCCGCCGCGGTCTTCTCCATTGCGCCAAGATTATCCGAAGAATACGCCAGCGTCTCTCGCGCCTGTGATTGGAGTTCCTGTTGCTGTCGCAGGAGCGATAGTGCGCCGTTGCGCCCAGAGAGACGATTACTCTCCGCGAGTTTGTTGACAAGACTATCCGTCGTCTGCCCTGCACTGAGTTCCTTAAGACGCGCATCGTCTCGCGCATACACCTCACGCGCAGTGATCACATCACGCTCGATGAGGGCGCGCTCCGCATGAAGACGCGCAATGGGTGCTTGCTGAATCAGATACGCACGTGAGAGATATCCGAAGATGCCGATGCCGGTGAGGAGCATCGTCAATACAACACCGAGACTCAGATACACGACAAGGGGTTTTGATGCAGTTTTCCAGTATCGAAACACCCATGACGCGGCGGCGACCTTTGCAGCTTCCAGTGTGGTGCCCATGACGACCACGGGCCAGAATGCGCCGGCGAAGACAAACGCCAGACCCGTGACCGAGTAGAACGCAGCGACACAGGAAAGCGTCAGACCAACGACGAACAGAATAGGGCGAAACATAATAGCTCCTTAGCAGAGTGTGGATTGAGACAGAGTCAGATTTCGTGTCGCGATGACTTCTCGCGCCGAAGACATATTCGATGACCGCATACGCTCGACGCGATTCGCGAAGCTTAGATCGAATCCGAGATCTTGATAGAGTTGCATGATCCTCGGTGTGGCTTGATTACAGAGAACGACAGGCCCAGAGTGTGCGGCCGCCCACTCCGCGACAGCCACTTGATCGTTCCATGTGAAACCTCCTGCGAGATACTTGGTGAACTCGGTATCATAGGGTGGATCGAGATACAGAAAATCATCAGGACGCAGTTCGATCGACGCGTATGAACCACTCCTGAACACCCATGTCTCCATCACATGACGATATGCGGTGTAGTTCGGGGCGCCAATATTATCGAATGCGCTACCTAGACGATGCCCATATGAGGTATTCAGCTTGCCTTGACTGTTGAGTCTAAACAAGCCCTTATAGCCCAGACGATTCAACGCGTAGAATCGTTTCGCATCGTCGAGTGTCTCGTGTGAGAGCTTCGCGTTAAAGGCATCACGGATCGTATAGTACATCTCCGGCGTATTGGGCAGACGATCTGACTCGTGATACTCCCAGCCATGCTGTAGCCATCGATAGAAGTTGATCAGATAGGGATTCGCATCATTGATCAGCGCCACGTTCGGTTCGAGTCCCAGTGCCATCGAGAGTCCACCGCAGAACGGCTCAACGTAGCGACGCGATTCGTGCCCACGCCACAACGCACGAATGTGCGGCACTTGCCATCGTTTTGATCCGACCCAAGATAGCGGCGACGTCAGATTAAAAGAGGACATCTTGTTTCTCCGTGTTCCATCCGATACAGGACAGAATTGCCTGTAGCGGTTCAATGAATGACTTTTCCCACTGTGTCTGATAGTCGAGAATGGACTCGATCTGCCATTCAGATGGGCAGCCATCGGGCGCACTGATCACATTCGTATTCAATCGATTGGGCACTTTGAGATACGCGAATTTGATCTTCTGCCCCGGCTTGATGAGTTCATAGTTACCGCCCAGTTGCCCGACATGTGCGTTGTAGACCATGGCGCCACGCACGGCGATGGGCAAGCTTCTGGAGTCTCCATCATAATTAGCAAGCGTGTTCACGGATCGTGGAAACGCGATTTGCTCGTATGGCGCTCGACCAAAGACGTCGCGCTGCGCATAGACATAGTCCCAGACATCCTCCTGCGTCTTGCGTAGCATCAGGGTAAGCGCATGGGTGAGCATCTGGCGACAGATTGCTGGTGTGCTCGACTTCACTGTTTCTATGCCCATCATCTTGAGCTTCGGCGTCGTATGCCGTACACCTTCCGTGTCCGCAACGTCGAGGATATACCGCTTCTTCGCCGTCCAGACACCACGCGTGGCCACGACCTCACGTGACATCGTCAAGCAGGGCACGGCAACGTTCAGATACGAGGCAATCTCGTCAAATGCCCGATTGACGACTTTCAACATGGCCTTTTCACAGAACTGATCAAGAAAATCTACCGTCTTGCCCGCATCAGGATTGTTGTAGCGATGTGCCACACGGTCCAGTCTCACATAAATCGAGTCCGTGTCTGACGCGACCACGTAGTCTTCATCCGTCGAGAACGTCTTGTTGAGAAACGCATTCACTCGATTTGCCACGTGACGAATCACATACTGACCCGTGACTGTGATGGCTTCGGCCATATCCGTATCATAGAAGCGGAAGTAGTTGCTGCCGAGACTTCCGTATGCCGAGTTGAGATTTACCTTACGCACCATCTGCTGATTGTTGTACGCAGCGATCTGCCTGGTCAGCACCGCGTATTGCGGATCAGACTTGTCGAGCAACTCGCGCCGCTTCTTCGACTCTGTCGCCAGATTCTTGAAACACATACGCTCGTCGTACAAGCTCTTGAGCATGGCGGGCAGAAACCCCTCCACACTCCGTGATGTCTGAAGACCATTCGCTGCCAGCGCGTTGTCGTTGCCCGCACTCTCGCCGACCAACAGTTGCGTATCGATGTTCCGACTCAGAAGCTGATCGACGGTGAACTTGTTGACGGTGCGACGATCCATCAGTGTCTCGGGTGAGAGATTCCACTGACGAATGATGTGTGGATACATGCTGGCGACGTCGAAAGAACAGACCCACTCGTGCTGCCCGACTTGGGGATCTTTGACATACGCGCCGGCATACTGCTCGGTCTTCTCGACATTTCTACGCGGCGGAATCTGTTTGCCCTGTGCGCGAAGATAGTGATAGATCATCACATCCCACAAACGCACTTGCTTAAACGTATCCGTGAAGTTCGCCTTCGCACTGTACGCGAGCGCACACACGAGATCGATCAACTTCATTTTGTCATCGAGATCCGCGACAAGCTGGACATCTTGAATATTGTAATCAATGAACTTCTGATAGTTCTCCTGATAGAGCCGCGAGAGTGAATGATACTCCGCATAGGACAGCTTCCGCTTGCCCAGTTCCACGTGCGCGATGTGATCGAGTCGGTAAGACTCCTGCTGCGTGAATGTGAACTTGCGATACAGTTCGTAGTAGTCGAGGATCGTCACGCCACGAATTTCCACGACCATCTGCTCACGTGTATTGATCCACATCTGACGCGTGGTCAATTGACGGAACGGTGAGAGATCTTGAACATGTTCCACACCGCCCCAGAGTCGTATCATGCGATTCACCAGATAGGGTAGATCGTAGAACTGAATATTCCAGCCGGTCACGATGTCTGGATAGTCGCCGCCCCCGCGCCAATCTTTCATAAACTTCGAGAGCAGATCATCCTCGTTCGCACACTCGTGATAGGTGATCGTGTCGTCTGCGATGTAGGGTTTTGTGCCGTAGACAATCGTTCCCGATTCACCGGCGCGCTTCCACATCACGGTAATCGCCGTGACTTCGTTGAATGGATTATCTGGCGGCGCGAACGCAGTTTCGGAATCCACTTCGATATCGATGTTCCAGATATGCAGACGTTCCGTATCTGGCTGCATCTCCGTGGCACCGAGCGCGTCCGCAAGAAACATATACTCGGGCTGAATCGAGCCGTATGCGTCGGGATGCGTTTCGAGGAACTTTTTGCCATCACGGATGGATGGGCACTGGACAGCTTGTAGTGGGCGCCCGTCATATGAGGCGTCACCGGTGTAGACGTCTACAGGCAGATAGTAGGTGGGTTTATACTGAGACTCCACAAATACCGCACGACCATCGGCGCTACGTGCCCGTGCGTAGACACGAGAACCGATGGTCGTGACGTATGTATACTGGAGATCAGGTCTGAGCGTGTCGGTAAACTCGGGCTTCAACAATGATCGTTCGCGCATACATCTATGGTATCACGAAGTCTTATCCTTTGAGCAACGAACTGAGCGACGATGATTCCGGCACAACAATACTGCTGTGATACTGACGATAGGCGTTTTGCATCTGATCAGAGACCGGCGTGACATAGACCACGTGCAGTGCTGAGATGATGACCTTCGGAGTCTCTTCAGCAAACGGCCGCAGAGGCATCAGACCGACACGTACGCCGCTTGTCGCGGGGTCCATTTGCATATGCGGCGACACCGGTTCTTCGATGTGATACGTGCTGTCTTCGGGGCTGAAGGTGACCGCACCGATCACATCTTCTCCCGTTGCGAGATGAACAAGTCGAACGTCTGCCATTATTACTCCTTCGCCGATCGCGGCTTCTTGGTCGTGATCTTTTTAATCGTACGCTTACGCGGCTTTACCGATTCTTCAGGCACCGCATCGTCGTGATCGGTGTGATTGCCCCACTCATGATCGGTGTGATTGTCCCACTCATGATCGGTGTGATTGTCCCACTCATTGTCATCAAATGCAGTTGATTCGTTTTCTGCGAATGCACGCCAGAACTCTTCGATTTCTTCCGGCGTCTGAGGTTTAGATGCGTACGTATGCCGACGCTGCTTGCGGAACTTTTCATAGAACTGCTGCCCGCCGTAGACTGCAAGGACGAAGATCAGAACGCTGAGAATCAGTGCAAAAAAATCTATCATGATTACTGCACCTCATTCGGATTCAAGACCGTATTGAGATATTCGATCGTTTCGACGCGACGATCAAGATCGGCCAGCGTCCGATAGATGTTCTCAATCCCCCTGCTCACCACCGCATCACGGCGCGCCATCTCGGCCTCGAAGCGGGCGGTCGCATCGTGGATTTCACGACGTATGTCCGCGTCAGCATCATACACACCTTGGAACTGCAATTCCAATGATCGCTCGTTGTTACTACGACGACTGGCGAGCGTGAAACCACCGATGAACGCGACAAGCGCGGCGATAAAAATACTAAATGCGATCATACTGACTCCTGTTTACTGAATAGTGTATACTCGGCTTTACGCCGTGTCGTCAATCCTGCTACCGGTACGAGGATATTCGAGTGTGCGTCCCGTACTTTATTCCAATCTGTGAATAACTTCTCGATTACCTCCCTCTTGCCGTTAATCGTTTTGCGCAATGATGATCGGGAGAATGATCCGACTCCCACATTATAGCAGAACGAGAACAGCGCATCCACTTGATTCTGCGTCAGCGGCACGGTCACACTCTGAGAAAGAAACACACCGATGGATGCTGTATCTGTACGGAATGCATTCGTCGCTTCCTCAAGTGTCGTATTCTGCCCCTGTACGACCGGTATGCCGTTGATGCGTGTGCTGCCGTATCCGATCGTCCAAATGTTGGCCATGTCTCGATAAGATTTCAGACAGAGCCCCTCAAACGTTTGAATAAGGCGACATCCGTTGTCGCTGATTGTATAGGCCATATCAGACTCCTGTTGAGCCAAATCCTCCACGACGCGTGGTCTCACGTGTCGGAAGGGAGCCGCGATCGCCCACATGCACAAATGTCGGGTGTGGCATCGGTGGTACAAAGAGTAGCTGTGCGATGCGATCACCGTGATTGATCATCACGGCTGCTGAATCGGGTGGGGCGATATAGGCAAGCAGCACACAGACTTCATCGCGATAGTCACTGTCGATGATGCCCGGTGCGTTGATGACTTGAATGCCCTTTGCGGCCAGACCACTGCGGCTACATACGAGCATCGTCGAGTCTTTGGGCAATGTGAAGAACAAGCCTGTTGGTACTTTTGTAACCTGAAGCGGATGCAGAAAAATAGGCGCATCGGGGCAATACGCCGTCACATCATATGCAGCCGCTTCCGTACTCTTACGTTCAGGTTGGATACTTCCCGGCTCACCGAATACATTCACGATCACGATGCATACTCCTACGATTCAAACTTGCGTTTTCCAATTTCATACTTCGCGGTCAAGGTCCATTGCGGCTTCTCGCGGAACGGAATGATTGTTACCTGATTTGCTGCCGCAACGGGCGCGGCACTGCGCTTCGGATCAACAAGTTCCACGAGCCCCCACTCTGCCAGCATATTCGCGATGGTATTACGACGAGCGCGATCAGACTCGTCGAAGTGTGTCTGCTGCGTTTTGCCGTCGAGGAGAAATAACTCTTTGAAATGCACGACGTAGTATCGTCCTTGCTTGTGCAAAATGTGACACGACTGATAGAGCATCCGATCTTTACGTGAGGCGACACCCATACGCGTGAGGGTTTCCTTCACTTTCAGAAAGTCCTCGGGTGTCTTCAATTTGATCTCGACGCATTCGCGAATGACCTGTGCGATATGCGGCGGAGCCACGTAATCAGGGAGATGTGCGTGTGTCATGGTCCGACCCCGTCACTGGCGTACATCCACCTTTATAGATGCGTGAACGCAAGTATGAAATTTGGTCTGACGTGTGGAGGTCGGTAAGTGTCTTGGCATGCCGCAGGCTACATCCATAATACTCAGCAACGACACGAACATCGTCAGAAACCATATGCTTGTGCCACGGACTGTATCGTTTCCGTGATCTGAGTGTATTTAGTAACAACTGCGCCTGTAATTCAGGCGCAAGCCACGGGCGCTCATTCACCATGTTTGCCGCCATCACAGAATCTGCGTGATACGAGAACGCACGATTCACAATGAACGGGATATACTGCTTCGCAAAGTCTACATCATCGAGAAAGGATGCGTCTTTCGTAGACGAGATCGCATTGACGTAGTCGAATAGTCTCGATTGCTTCTTCGCCATCAGTGACCTCCGCCTAGAAGTGCAGCGACGACCGCACCCGCCAAGCCAGCAGCAAGCATAGATACCGCGAGAAGAGCCTTGTCCTGTAGTCGCATCACTTTACCGGAAAGCCGCCCATGATCTCAGTCAAGCACGCCAGAAAATTCAGAGATTTGTCTGCGGCAAACGCAACTCGATAGGAGTAGTCCGAGAGGAGTACGATCGCCTCGGGTAGATGCGCGGGTTCAAGATGCGTCGGCAATGTCTCCGACAGCATACGATAGAACTGCGCCTCGTTCATGTCGTCATGATCCGCAATCCATTTGCGGAGATTGTTGAAGTTCTTCGACGCAAGAATGGCGTACAACGTGGCGATGTCCTTGTCGGACATCTGCGAGAGGATCTCTCGCGACAGTTCACCGACAACACAGAATCGCTGGAGTTCGTTCAGTGTACGACGGAAGTCGGGAAAATGCAGTTTCACTGCCTCCATCACGAGCGTCTTGTCGTATCGAATCGATTCCGCATCAAGAATCTGAAATGCCCGAGTCGCGAAGCGCCCCATCACCGCAGGGCGTTCTGCCTTGGGAATGGTAAAATTGACGATGGAGCATCGCGAATGGAGTGGCGCGATGATACGATTACTGTGATTACAGGTGAAAATGAACGACGTCGTCGCCGCGAATTCTTCCATAAAGCCGCGAAGCGCAGGCTGGACATGGGGCGATAGATAGTCTGCTTCGTCAAGGATCGCGATTTTTCGCTTGCCTTCAAACGACATGCCACTCGCAAAATCTTTGAGCTTCGTGCGCAGCATCTCAATGCCGTTATCGTCTGACGCATTGATGACAATCGCATCGGCGTTCAACTCAGCGGCAATAGCTTTTGCGACCGTCGTCTTACCGACGCCTGCGCCGCCCGTGAAGAGTAGATTGGTCAGATCTCCTTGCGCGAGAATACCACGAAGCATATTCTCCACACCGCTAGAGAGAATACATTCATCAAGTGTCTGCGGGCGATACTTCTCCACAAACACAAAAAATTCACGACGAGCGTTACTGATAGCCGGATTCATTGTATGTTGTCTTTCTCAAATTGGATGGGATGCCCATGATCTTTACGCCCAGAAAGAATCGAAGAATAAGAATGATGATCGTCAGCCAGACAAGTGCGACCAATCCGATGATGATCATCATTCTATATTCGTTTAGGACTTCTGGACGATGTAGTACGAGACCGGCTCCGTGTTGTGCGAGAGGTGAATATACGGCCAGTTGCCGACGCTCACGGTGTAGCCGCCGTCCATCACGAGATCGAAGTTTTCACGACGAAACTTCACCTGAATCTTCGCGCTGCTGTCCAGCGTGGTGATGTTCTTCGCGTCCGTGTGTACCGGATACGAATACACACGTGACGTGGGATTCTTGTCGTCGAGCGGCTTCACGACAATCGTTTGCTTCTCGCCATCCACATCGATGATCACGATCGGCAGATTGTTGATCGCGGCGAACTTCTTGATCTCTCTCACCGCGGAGTCCGGCAGCGTGAAGACGGCCAGCGGATTCCCGATAGGCAGATCCTTCTCCGGCGCTGTCAGAATGACAGACGGATCGGAATAGGGATACTCGACGTGCGACGGGCTCTTCACGCCACGAATGATGAACTGCCTGTCCTCAAACATGAGCAACGGCTTTTCGTAGCTCGACAGATTGGCCAGCAACTCGGGCAGCTGATACACTGCGGTATCCTGCGGCCACGCCGGCGTGAACTCCGCAATGGCGAGCACACTCTTCGACGAACTGATCGTCTTCTGTGTCGCACCCGTCTTGAGCAGAATACTGGGATTGATACTTGAGAAGTTCTTCAGAATGTTCTTCGTTGCTTCACTGATCTGGTAATCACTCATCATATCCTCTTTCTTCATCATCATTATCAATCAACTTGTCCACATACACGGCGTATGCTTCCCACCACTTACACCACAACTCATGATTCTCTTCATCCGAGACATAGGGTCGATAGTGCTGTGAGCAGTGCTTACAGACTGTCTGCGTGTGCCGGTCTTCTTCCCACGACATCCACGGTGAACGCGTAGGATCAATAGTTTGTTTCAACATACGGCCCGTCAAATCCTTCCCCAATCAACATATTGATCATATCATAGTATCGTGTGTGATACCCGTTGCAGTCGTGCCATTTCCATTGAAAAGAATCACCACGCGTCATCACATACAGCGTTGTCTGTCGAAAAGGAAACGTGGATGCCAGATCTCCACGCGATCGGAGGACCTCCACGTGCCTGATCAATGCCGTATAATCGATGACGTCGCCATCATTCACGATGACCACATCAATCAATGACTGCCCTTCAGTCAGAAACGATGTTTCACTCGTGTGTATCTCACTGAGAAACATCGGCTGCACGGTCGCCAGCGGCACCGTGCCCGAGATGAGACTCTCCACCATCGCTCGATCACGAGCTACGGCTGAATGCAGACTCGTACTCGGGCGATGTACCCACACAATGAGCCCCTGCTGATCACGTATCCATTGCATCTCATTCTTGAAACGGGCATCCGTGAAGACGTGGATACCGGGCCCGATGGCCCGTCGCCCAGAGGCGGCGATCCAGATGTCAGGAAACCATGCACGGAACGCATTCGTGCCCGCTTCCTGTAGAATACGCCTCGGGGTCATCGGTCGCCCAAACATCCGTGACCAGTATTCGTCAGGTTGTTCTCGCCATTCGCGCGACTCTGGACTCTTGCCCTCAATCAGATCACGTGGAAAGCCAAAGATAGCCGCGATGCCATCCTTGAGTGCGCTTGCGAAGCTGTGCGACTGCCCCGGTGTATCACCGAGCAGCACGTCCGCATACGCGTTCTTCCCACTCGCAATGAAACCAACGATGCCATAGAACGCGTTCACTTCAGGCACGGATTATGCCTGCTGCGGCTTGGACTTTGCGATCACCACTTCGGACGCATCGCGTACCACTGGTGTGGTGAAGTCCGCCTCGCGCTGCTTATGAGACAGTTCAGCCAGTGAGGTGAGTGAGCCACCGTAGATATACATGCCGGCATGCTTCATCTTCATCCACGGGCAGAAGTAGATCTTGATCCCGATCTTGCGCGACCACTGACAGAACATATAGTCCTCAGAGAGATATCGACGCGATTCGGGATCGATGAGTGCCTGAAAGAACATGTGAATTTCACGAGAGCCATCGAAATTCTTCGTGCGATTGTGATCGGGCACGTAGCTGTATTCGGGATAGGCGTCACGGAACTTCAGCAAGGCCTCGCGACTGATCATCATGAAGCCGGTACCGATTTCGAGCACTTCGACGGGCTCGTCCATGCGAATCTCTTCGGTACCTGGCGCGACGTTGAAGACGTAGTCGCCGGCGTAGTTTTCCAACTTGTTCGGATTGTCGTCCGCGAGTCCAAGCTTCGCCGCGTCAAAGACCTTCTCCCACGCGATCGTCTTCTTCGGATATGGGCCGCCGATAATGTCCTTATCGTACGCCAGCAGTGCAAGGACGTCCATAGGATTGAAGTCGATGTCGCTGTCGATGAACATCAAATGCGTCGCATCGCCACGTAGGAATTCGTCCACGAGATAGTTTCGTGCGCGTGTCACCAACGACTCGTTGAACAGGAAGTAGAACTGGGCTGGAATGCCATACTTCAGGCACATCGTATTGAGATCGAGACACGCTTTTGTGTACGATCCCATACACGCTCCACCGTACATTGGGGTGGCGATGAAGATTTTTTTCTTACGGAGTTCGTCGATGGGGATTTCAAGTTTTGGCATGGTATCCTTTCAAAAGGGGGACGTGAAAATAATTATAGCACGAAACGTTGCGACTCTATCGTATATATATCGCAACGGTGATGATTGGTGATCCGGGTGGGGGTCGAACCCACGCGCCTCTAATTAAAAGTCAGATGCTCTACCAACTGAGCTACCGGATCATATTATACGCCAAGCCAATGTGTGGAAATCCACAATGCAGCAACGGCACCTGACGCACCACCGACGACGTACGAGAACCACACAGTATCGCCAGCGTCCGCTCGTGCGGCCGCGACACGTTGAATGGACATGAAGACGAGTGTGGCGATCGCAATGTCGCTGAGAAATGTCGCCATGTAATTGACCGCGCCGACAGCGCGATAGTTCAGGACGAGTAATAGATAATACGTAAATTGGATCACGAATAGTTCAATAGCAGGTCGCATATTAGCATCGCCGCCCTTCACCGCAACCGTGCGCGTAGATGTCGCCGCAGCCAGCGACATAGCCGCTTCCATAACCGGCACCGTCACCGAATCCACCGCCATCACTGAATCCCTCGCCATAACCGTCCGCATGGCTGGTGCCACGTCCGTCATGAGATCCCGCACCTGCGCCATCGCCCGTGCTATTATCACTACCGTGTCCACTCGCGGACCCCGTACCGATGTCGCAGTATTTATCCATAGAACGGACTCCAAGAAACACAAATGCCACAGGGATTGCAATCCCTGTGGCGGTGTTCCGTTACATTATTTCGAGTGCGATCATCCACGAAGAAGTTTCCTCGCACTAGGCGTACCTTACGTTCGTCGCATCAGTTGGAGACAGCAACCGACGTTGACGACGGAGGGAATGTCTAACCCTCGCTCTCCGCATTACGCACACCGTCATTGCTCTGACGAGCATATATTTACAGATTGCGGTGTGCCGCACTAGGCCTAAAAAGTTTTACTTCGCCTAGTCGAAGTGTTACAGCGTGTTAGAGATAGCGTCCAATGAAAATGGCGGCCTTCTGCCCATTGGGTGCACCTGTCAGGACATACGATTCACCAGGCTGAAGCTGCGCTTGCCCCAACATCTCGCCCGTGAGCGGGTCATAGTGTGTGAACTGCATCGGACGACGCGCAATATACGGCGTATCCTGCGCAACTCGAATGGGCATACACACAAAGTTCGTGCCGTCCGTCGAGAGGAACGATCGCAAGACGCTGTCCTCCTTCACGAGTGGATCAGTCTGAAACGGATAGTCCGCAAAGTTCGGATTGCCGTTCAACCAGTGCCAGTTCGGAAGATCCGCTGGCAGCAATCGACGCAGTGACGCAAGGCCATCAAGCGTTGCGGACATTGTCGGCTGTTCCCACAGATTTGCACGACGATACGCAGTCGATGCCTGATACTCGATACCGTAGATGCCTGCGCCCGTGTGCATGACATACGTCGCACCGGCACACAACCATGTAAGGGCCGCAGACATCGTGAGACGCAGCGGATCGTCATCCTGCGCGACGGACGAACCGATACCGATTGGCTCGTTGCTGCTCCATGACCATCCCGTTGCTTGACCCTCACGCGGCTGACGCACAGGGCGCCACACTCCACCCGTGCCATTCACATCACGTTCGAGATGGAGGGACATCAAGTTCGCACCACTATCCTTGTAGTAGTCCGTAGGGCTCTGAGACACGGGCGCCGTCAGTGCGACCGCTCCAGTATATACCCGCTTGATACGCGCCACATACTCGATGAGTTTCTCACGCTGGAAGCCGTTGTTATCGCCTTCATTCGCGACTTCAATGTGATGAATCTTCTCGCCGAGTTCCTGAGACGTCTGTGCCACATAATCAACGAAGGCATCGCGTTCCAGTTGCGTACCCTGCACGGTGCCGAAGATCGTGGGCATCAGACGAATGCCGTAGTTGTCGTAGGCATGATTCGCCAGATGCCGCAGCGTATCGTTGGCGATGATGGACTGCATCGTGGACAATCGCTGGTCCCACAGACCACCCGGTCCCACCGCAAGCAGTACGCGGATGTAGTCTACGCGACCCTTCACATACGCAAGATTCGCATTCAGCTTCTCACGGTCATTGGTCCACGCCCACGGAGCCCAGAACAGCGACGTTCCGAGAGCGAGATAGGGACCGTCCGCATCGGAGAAGACGCGCCCTGTGAGCTGTGGCACACCCCTGCGTGGATGCACAGCAGGTGTCGCGGGGATCAACTGTACCGCGTCACACTGGGTGTCCGTCGTAGGAATGCCGCCCAATTCATCGACCGTCTTGCTTTGCACGGACAGACGCGTAATAGAGTCCACCCAGCCCTCGGCTACGATCTGGATGTTTGCGCCGCCATTCACCGAACCCGGCACGGGAAATGTAATATGCCACGGCGCTTCAGGCACCTGTCGTTCACCAACAATGGGTGGAAACATATCCGGCACGAGCGTGGCCACAAACTCAGTGGGGCCGCTGACGTCGATGCTAATCAGACGATCGGATGGAGGAGCAGGGGGATCGGGTGTCTTCGGGCAAAAAATACCAAACCATGTACAGAGAAATGACATAGGTACCTCAGTTGGTGCGTGAGAGGGACACCGCGCCCCTCTCACGCAGAGTTAACGACGTATGAGACTAGCTCTTGACGGAGAGCGTGGCGTCAAGCGAGCGCACTCGACCGAGTGCTTCCGCCACGATCGGCGCGAAGCTCGGTTCGCTCATCACGAGATTCGCGATGGCGACCATCTGCCGCGACGGCTTGCCGAGGCGATAGACGTTGAAGCTACGACCGTTCGACGACGTCTTCTGATTGAGATAGATCGCATATCCCGCCTGACGCAGTTCCGAGATACGAGCCGAGACGTTCGTGATCCCGAAACGCGAGCGCGCCTGCTTGGTCGTGATGTCGCGACCGGTCTTCAGGAAGTTGAGGATACGGACGGAGACGACAGGCGTGTTAATACGGGTCATAATGTTTTACCTTGTGAACTGTCCTCATTGTGAAAGTCGCGGCGCCGGACAGTGTAAGCAACCGTACTTGTTTCGACAAGAATAATTATCTCATGAACATTCTTGTCGTGAACTGCCTTTTGTGTGTCGATGTCATCGTGTCTCTCGCCGTGTGGCGTTCAACGTGTGATGCTCAACAACAAGAACAAGTATATCATGGAATCCCAACATCCAGACTGCCTTGTTTAGCGATCGTGTCGATGTCGTCTGCGCGGATGCCGATCGCGCGGCCGCAGTTCATCGAGTTTCATAATACGACGGCGGTCCCGTCCAATGATAATGGGCGGCGGCCAACGACTGTCGATAATGACGACTTGAATCGGGAGATCTGGAACTGCCGTCAATGCATACGTATTGGCATAAAAGGTCATGGACAGGCATCCA
>Ga0114969_10001408_pt1 | contig 20443 bp, 10 predicted proteins | sample M_130807_MF_Meta_FD_87316 | JGI IMG/M metagenome (GOLD analysis project Ga0114969, IMG submission 87316) | Freshwater microbial communities from Lake Montjoie, Canada to study carbon cycling - M_130807_MF_MetaG | ecosystem: Environmental > Aquatic > Freshwater > Lake | place: Lake Montjoie...
AGATGATTTTCAATCACTTAGAAATCTAATGAATTCTCGTAATTGGAAATCGGTCATTTAATTAAAAAAACGACCGCTTAATTTTTTTTGCAACTCAATGTTTTTTCATCCTAATAGGAAGATTATCGTTGAGTTATAATTCGTCCACGATACCGTGAACAAAGCTAAATAGTGTACGGATTTGGAATTTCAATCATTGTTCATTATATTTGTGCGTTCACGATTTCGTGAACGGAATTAACAAAGCGAAAATGAAAGAACACAATATAGTAACAACAGCTTTAGAAAACCTCCAAAGAACTGCCCAAATAAAGGGCAAGTGGAAGCCTATTGACCCAAAGAAGGCATATAATGGATTGGATGGGCAAATAGAACTTGCCTATCACGAGAACCTTATAAAACTAAATGCAGAAGTTAAAAACAACTTACGTACTATTCATTTACCCTTAATCTATAAATTGGCAAAAGACCAAGCTCCACTCATTATTATTGCTGACCACATTTTTCCTAAAATAAAAGAAGAGTTACGAAATAACAACATTGCATATTTGGAAGCCAACGGAAATATTTGGTTGAAATTTGAAAAAAATTTGTTGTGGATTGATGCAAATAAAACCCTCCCCGAAGAGAAAGAAAAAATTAACCGTGCTTTTACAAAAACAGGATTAAAAGTTTTGTTCGATTTCTTGCGTGATGAAACATTGATTAATGTTCCGTATCGTGAAATTGCAAACCGAGCAGAAATAGCTTTAGGCAATGTAAATTACATTTTAAATGGCTTAAAAGAAAAAGGCTTTATTTTAAAAATGAATAAAGACGAATATAAACTAACCAATAAAAAAGACTTGCTGAATACTTGGATGATAAAGTATGCAGAAAAATTAAAGCCCGAATTAGAAATAGGAACATTCCGATTTTTAAAAGAAGAAGATTTTGCAAATTGGAAAAGGTTGCCGATAAAACAAGGTAAAACTTGGTGGGCTGGCGAACCAGCCGGAAATTTATTTACCGATTATTTAAAACCTGCTGTACTTACACTTTATACGCTCGAAACAAGAAACGAATTGATAAAGCATTACAGATTAATTCCTGACCCGAAAGGAAATGTTAAGGTGTATAAAAAGTTTTGGAAGTATGATGAAGTTAACGACAATACAGTTCCTCCTTTATTAATTTATACCGATTTAATGAATACAGGCGACCATCGCTGTATTGAAACAGCACAAAAAATATACAATGAGTTTTTTAAAGAAAAATTTTGAGCGCTTAAAAAAAGAAGGTCTTAAAGAGACTTTTGAAGTGTTGGAACTGGTTTTTAAAAAGTACGGCATCGACTATTATTTAATTGGCGCACGAGCAAGAGATTTATGGACAGACCATATTGCACTTGGCGAGAAACGAACTACCGAAGATGTTGATTTTTGTATTTGCATAAATGAACACGAGCAATACAAAGCCCTTGTAAAAGATTTAGTTGAAACCTATGGATTCACAAGAGATGAGGAAGAACCTTATCGTTTTTACTTTAACGGAACAATTGATTTAATTCCATTTGGTGGCATAGAAAAAGATGGAGAAGTGTTGTTAGAAAACCCGCCTACCGAACTTTCTGTCTATGGGACAAAAGAAGCGGTGGCGTATGCCGAAATTGTGGAAGGAGCATTTAAAGTTGTTACTCTGCCAGGCTTATGCGTGTTAAAATTAATTGCATTTTACGAAAAGCCTGATAGAAGGGCGAAGGATTTAGAAGATTTTTATTTTCTGTTAGAGAATTACGGAGAAATAGCTGGAGACCAATTGTTTGAAGGCGTTGAACACGAAGATTTAATAAAAGACGATTTTGAATTAACCCTTGCATCTGCACGATTACTTGGCAGACAAATTAAAAACATCGCATCGGGCAGTCAGGAATTATCAATTAAATTAAACCAAATTTTAGTAAGCCGTTTAAAGGGCTTTTCAGAATTAGAAATTGATTCAATGTATCAAGTAAGAGATAGTGGCGATACGTTGGTTGAGCGATTTAAATTAGTTAGTGAAGTAATAAAAGGACTGAACGATTAAACAATATTATTTTAAAAAAGAAGCTGTCAAAGAGACTATTTTTTTAACTAAATTTCATACTTAAACTGTCCATCCAGCTGAGTTAGTTAATGTATCAGAGTTTGTGTCTAAAAAATAAACTAGTTTGTGCCATTCAGAATTACTTGGAACATGCCAACCTGTTGGACAAAGTCCATTCGGGTCAGCTACTGCATACCAATTGTATAATTTACCATAAACAGTATTGTTATTTAAATTATTATTATAAATTGAATAAGCTCCTAGAAAGGTATTACTCCAATTTGCATCACTTAATCCAGTTGGAATAAGTATTCCGCTTTTGTACCTCGTAGTAGTTAAGTTTTCTTTAGTCCAGCATTGGTTCCCAATTTGTACTACATTGTAAATATTCCCATCAATGTCAGTTAATGTTGCTGGACATTGTGAATACGATGTATTAATTGCAGATACAATGATTAATACTGAAATAATTAGTTTTTTCATTTTAAATAAAATTTAAAAGATTAGTATAGGCACATTAAAATATTGTTTACAATAATATGATTTCTTCATAACATAACTACAACAATACTTTTTTTTATTGAGTGTGTGCGCTTTGGTAACCATCTCCTCTAGGAAATCCCTCACCCAATTTTAAAACTCCCCCCTCCGCTTCAAATTGAAATTTTTTAACGAAGAATAATTGATTAACTATTTATGTTTGTGTATCAAGATGATTTTAAATACTAATTTTCAGTATTTTAGGTTACCCCAATAGAGGTCGATTTGAGGATATTAATTTCAATAAATAGTATTGACTCTGCTAAAAGGTTAGTTTCCTAAATTAGACACTTAAAAAACATAGTTCTTAGAGGTAAAAACATAAATTTTTATTGTCCAATATCAGTAAAAATCAAGCACCATAAAACATGAAAATATTGATTTTAAAAATTGTTTTAAGGGGGCAGTACCTATTTTTAGGTTAATCAATTGAAAATTAGACCTTAAGCCAATAAACAGCTATACTACTACCTCTTTTTATTGGCTTTTTTAAGGGAATTTAAGGTCTTTAGTATCACATTTTAGACTTACCTTAAATGTTTCATCTGTTGAAGTTAATGCGAAACCAATTAGCTGAATTGAATCAAAATTAGAACTCTAATTTGAAAACGTATATTTATAAAAAAAGGAGAAAAAAATTAAAAACTTCTACCTATAGTGATACCTAAAAACAAAAATCCCTTGTAAGTTATTAGATTACAAGGGATTACAAATTTAAACCGTACCCAGTGCCGGAGTCGAACCGGCACGGTTTCCCACAGGTGTTTGAGACCAGCGCGTCTACCAATTCCGCCAACTGGGCAATACGACAATTATTAATCTAAAGAACTACTCTACTTTTCCAATCAATAACCCTGAAAGTTATCAGAACGATAAAATTGGCATTTTCACAAACCGTTTTGCCTAATTCAAGTTATCTTACTTAAATTGCTAAATTTCAAAGTATTACAAGTAAATTGGCTATAAACACTTTTTAATTCAAGTTTGATCGGGGATGCGAAAATAGTAATTTTACTTGCGCAAAAAAGGTTTTTCACATAGGATTGTTAATTCAAGGTATTTTTCCTTTCTTTGCAGCCCTTTTTCCTACTAAAATAAATGGCACGACAAGTAAAGATATTCTCAGGTACTGGATCAAGATACCTTGCAGAGCAAATCGCTAATTGCTATGGCGCACCACTCGGTGATGCTAATGTTGTGCGCTTCAGCGATGGAGAATTTTCGCCATCATTTGATGAAAGTGTTCGTGGATGTGATGTATTTCTAATACAAAGCACTTTCGCTCCTTCTGATAATTTATTTGAGTTACTATTATTAATTGACGCTGCTAAAAGAGCTTCAGCACATTATATTACAGCAGTTATTCCTTATTTCGGATTTGCTCGTAGTGATCGTAAAGATAAACCAAGAGTTGCTATTGCCTCCAAATTGGTTGCCAACCTTTTAACTACTGCAGGAGTAACCCGAATTATGACCATGGATCTTCATGCACCTCAAATTCAAGGCTTTTTTGATGTTCCTGTTGACCATCTTGACGCATCTTCCATCTTCGTTCCTTACATTAAAAGCTTAGACCTTCCCAATATGATGATCTGTGCTCCTGATATGGGTGGTGTTCATCGTGCTCGTAGCTATGCTTCCTACTTTAGCGTAGACATGGCAATTATCGATAAACATCGTAAACGTGCGAATGAAATTGAAAGCATGCACATTATCGGTGATGTAACTGGTCGTGATGTAGTTTTAGTTGATGATATTGTTGATACTGCTGGTACTTTAACTAAAGCTGCAAGTTTATTAATCGACAATGGCGCTGCAAGTGTTCGCGCTTTTTGTACCCATCCCGTTTTAAGTGGAAAAGCATACGAACGTATCCAAGAATCAAAGCTAACCGAAATAGTGGTTTGCGATACTATACCATTGCGTCAGCAATGTTCAAAAATTAAACAGCTTCCTACAGCTGCATTATTTGCTAAATGTATTCAACGTGTTTACGCATACGAATCCATTAGCTCTCTCTTCGTAAAAGCATAATCTATTACATTACAATGAAAACTATTGAAATTAAAGGTACTCAACGCGCTGACATCAGCAAACAAGAAGTAAAAGCATTGCGTGATAATGGCAAGGTTCCATGCGTACTCTATGGTGGTGAAGGACAGATTCATTTCTCTGTTCCAGCATTTGACTTTAGAGGACTTATCTACACTCCAGAAGTTCACATGGTAAATTTAGAAATTGATGAAAAAAAATATCTTGTAACGTTACAAGACATCCAATTTCATCCAATTACTGATGCAATCCGCCACATAGACTTTTTACTAGTTGTTAAAGATAAGCCAGTTACAATGAGTATTCCCGTGAAATTTACAGGAGCATCGGAAGGTGTTAAAATGGGAGGTAAATTGGTAATGAAAATGCGTCGTGTGAAAGTGAAAGCTTCACCAGATGCAATGCCAGACTTTATTACTGTAGATATTTCTACAATGAAGATCGGAAGTAACATTCGCGTTCGCGATATCGTTTCTTCTGGTGTTACTTTCCTTGATTCGCCAAACAACGTAGTTGTAAGTGTTCGTATGACACGTAACGTTGCTGCCGACGCTACTCCAGCAGGTAAATAATCACTGAATAAGTATAAGTCAGAGGAATCCATCACCGGGTTCCTCTTTCTGCTTTAAAGTCGATCCCCCTTACAATCAAAAATGATTAGCTAAAATCCTTCACATTGAAATATCTCATCATAGGACTAGGAAATATTGGAGCAGAATATGTTCAAACTCGTCATAATGTAGGATTTGAAGTAGTTGAAAGTATTGCAAAATCTTTTGATGTTACTTTTAGTAATGGTAAAAAAGCAGCTATTGCCGAAGCTCGTCATAAAGGGAAATCGATTATTCTAATTAAGCCAACCACCTACATGAATTTATCAGGGGAAGCTGTTAGGTATTGGATGCAAGAATTAAAAATTTCCTTAGAAAATACTTTAATTGTAACAGACGATCTTGCTCTACCATTTGGCACGCTTAGATTAAGACCAGGAGGAAGTGCCGCAGGACATAATGGCTTAACAAACATTATTGAATGTTTAAATACTGATAAGTTTGGCAGATTAAGATTTGGGATCGGTAACGACTACCCCAAAGGGCGACAAGTAGAACATGTTCTAGGTCAATGGAGCAAGGAAGAGGAGGTGATTTTGCAAGAAAGAATTAAAATAGCTGAAGAAATAGTTAAGAGTTTTACCCTAATAGGTATCCAAAATACAATGAATGCGTATAACAACAAGTAACGGCAAGGTAATTGCAAAGTTCTCGCGATCTATTTAAAACCAAAAAACAAAATGAAACGAATTTTCCAAACAACAATATTAAATCTACTTTTTCTTTTCCCACTTTCTCTTTCAGCACAAATAAATGAAGAAAGTTTAAATTTATCTCCATCTATCAATAATTCTGTTAGTCGCGATTTGCAATTTTCAATGTATCCACAACCTTCAACTGGTCAAATAAATTTAAGATTCAATGAAGTACAAAATCATAATCCAATAATTATGGTTTATGATCTTTTAGGAAATCTTGTAAATACAATTGAAACTGAAAAATTAAATTCAACAACATTTACCTTAGATTTATGTCAGAAAAAACCAGGTTACTACTTTGTAAAAATTCAAAGTGACTATGGAACGGTTTCGAGAAGAATTACGATTAAATAATAATAGGTTTAGCGTTTCATATTTAGTGCAATTGTTGCCAGCTAAAGGATGTTCCAATTTAATTCATTTTACAAAGAAATCTTAGATTTATCAACATAAATACAACTGAGAAAATCCGTTTTTAGGCCTTTTAACCAGAAGTAAATTATTATAATCACAATAAGATTTTTTTAATTAGCTTAATATAATCCTACTAAAGGAGGCGGAATCTCAGACATGGATAAAATCCTTCTGCCAAAATATTATTAAAGAGTGTGTTATCCAATTATCATTTTCTTAGTTTTGTACAAAACAGAAACTATTTTAGAAGAATTAATAGCAATTAGGACTATAAACTACCTGCCTAATTAATAATATAGCGTTAAACAAAATATGACAGAAATAAGGCCGCTCATAAATTGAAAAAAACTTCTTTTCAATTTAAAAAAATAATTAAATTACGGTCTCAAATTCAAATTATAACTACTACTTTTATCAAAATATTTTAACTGGAAGAATCTTAGATAATACTTAAGGAGGTAATTAAGTTGTCTTATAAATTCATCTTTAGATTTCATTTATGCAATTAAATAAAGCAGAAGAATATATCTTAGAGGTATTGCAGAAGCAGTTGCCAAACACGTTGCATTATCATCAATTATCACATACATTGGATGTGGTTAGAGCATCAACAGAAATTGCGAAAGAAGAGAATATTAACAACCCTAATGAGTTAATTCTTTTAAAAACTGCTGCTTTATATCATGATTGTGGTTTCATAAATGTATATGAAAATCATGAAGAAGAAGGATGTAGAATTGTAAGTGAAACTTTACCTAAGTTTTCGTATAGTGAGCAAGAAATTAATATTATTTGCAAAATGATTATGAAGACTAAAATTCCACAAAAACCGGAAACCCATTTAGAGAAAATTTTGTGTGATGCGGATTTAGATCATTTAGGGAAAGATGACTTTGATATTATAGGAAGTCAGCTATTAGCAGAAATAAGAGCGTATGGATTTGCTGGTGATGAATCTGCATGGAATAAAATTCAAATTTCATTTCTTGAGTCACATGTTTTTTGGACTGAATCATCAAAAAGAAATGGAAATAAAAAACAATCAGAACATTTACAAAGATTAAAAAACCTACAAAAAGCCTAGCCTACTTTCATTGCATTAGAGGTAATTTCTGCATTTTGTAAACGAATTCTTTTACATAATATCTTCATAATACTTTTTAGCACCTCCACTCTTTCCTCCATTAATTCATAAGCATCTTCTTCATTTAGCATTAATAAAAGAGTGTCTGAAATCGCTGTTGCTGATGCTGATCTTGGCTCTGGATCTAATAATGCAAGCTCACCAAAAAAATCATGGGAGCGCAGAACAGTAAATACATTATTTCCATCATGAATTTTTACTTCTCCTTCATAAATAACATACATACTACTTCCGCTATCCCCTTTTCTAAATATTATATGGTCCTTAGGAATAAACTCTTCTTTAACTATTCCAACAATCTCGGCTATAACATTTTCAGGTGTTCCTGCAAATAGTGCAGTACTTTTAAGTAAGATTACCTTTTCAATTTCCGAAAGACGTTGATTGTCGTTATCTATTAGCATATCGTTATCTGAGATTTCTAAATTAAGGTTTTTTAATAAGTAATTAAAAGAAGTTTCGTTTGCCCTTTTGAATTTGTTAAGGACTAAAACAGCACTCTGCCTTATTATCTTGGCAGGCTCCTGAATTAGAGGTACAATAGTAGAAATTGATTTGTTATTTAATTCTACTGTTTCTAAAGCAGAGGATATCGTCCAATTACTAAACCATAACTTACCTTTCTTTAGAATAAATAATTCAGTTGGATCGCCATCAATTAATACAAATAATTTTAATTTACTTAACTTCTCCTTTAAGCTAATATTATCAACGAGGGCCAGCAAGTAATCATGGATTTTTCTTGGAATTATTTGATCCAAAATTTCCAGAGCATTGGCTTTCTTTTCTTTACTTGCAAGATTTAATGCTGCCTCCGCCTTTTTTACAATAACACTGTCGTAAATTAATCCTAAACAAAGAAAAACTCTATTTTTACAAATATCGATTTCATATAACAAAGAATTCTTCATTCTTCCGTCCATTTTTTTGCAATCAAGACTATTAAGTATCCAGTATGCAAAATGAAATTCGTCATTTAAAATTTTATGCAAAACATTTAATCTTTCTTTTGTAGGCATAAATTCAATCATGCTCAAGGAAGACAAAACCAAGTTTCGACTTTCTATATTTGATTTTGGTAAAAATGAAAATAACAAATCCGCAGAAAGTTCCCCCTGCGAGTTTTCAAGAATTTTTATATACTCGTATTTATAAATATCAAATTGAACAGGATTGCTTGAAAGTCGTTTTGAAATTTCTTGCGCTGGGGATATTCCGTAAAAAGACAATGAAAAAATTATTTCCTGTCTTAATGATTTATCTTGCAATAAATCAAATAGCACAGGAATCCATACATGATTTTTAATTTCTCCTGCCGCTAAAACCGCGGCGAATCGTATTTCATATATTTCTGAGAAAAAAAAATTAAGAAATAGTTCATAGTGAGCAGAATCTTTTACCTTACTGATGATATTTATTGCTGCTAAATTTTCTTCAACATTAACAGAAACGCACAATGACTTAAGTTGATTGTTAGCAAATTGCTTTCTTTCAGGAAAGTTACTTTGTAATAAACCAATTAGAATAAAGGTTCTGATTTGTATCGATTTACTTCCAATAAGATTTAAAAATTCATCTGTAATATCCTCATTCAAAGAACAATATACTTGAATTGCTTTAGAGCGCACCACATCATTAGAATTTTTTTCAAATATTTGAAAAAGGTCATCTGAAAATTCCTTCCAATTATTATTGCCAATGATTTTTATGAATAGCTCTAAAATAAATTCATTTTTGTGAAGAAGAATCTTATTTGCGTTCGACTTTAATAAAGAGAGATTTGATTTTTCGAGTGAAGAGATTGCATACGCGACTTCTTCTGTACGTTCACTATCTAGCTTTTTCAAAAGTAAGTCAAAGTAGCCTTTATCTAACACTCCTAAATCTGTTCCGAGAATAAATCGTTTTCGTATTGCCTCACCTAATGAATGTAAGTAGTGCTTGTTACTAAAAACTATTGCAACGATCCATAAAATACTTATCGAAATTAATGCGAAATTTAAGTAAGAATAATTTACCTCTTCGGTAAGAATAGTAATTAGCCAAATTAAGAATCCTACAAAACCTAAAGCTAATGGCTGTATAAAGCCTTTAATAATTGTATGGCCCTTCAATCGGAGTTGTGTTTGCAAAGGTTGAAACATGACCAAAAAAACAGGATCGTTAATAGAATATCTTACAATACTTGTTGAAATAAATAATAAACAAATAAACATCAAACTATCATGCAACGAGTACTCTCTAAACTCAAGATAAAAATACGCCAATGAAACTCCAATAACAATTACTGGGAGAATCATAAGTGATTTTTTTATTCCCGCATGGGCTGAAAGTCTTCCAGATAATAACACTTTTATTATTAATGTAATTGAATAACCTATAATTAAAAAAATACTTAAAAATGCAGCTAGATCTTCTTGTGAATGGTATTTTGTTTTGACTATAGAAAGAAATGCGTACTCAATTATTGCAATTGCTACTGCAGCTAGAAATGCTAAAATGGCTAAAGAAAAAATAAAATTGCTTCCAAAAAAAGATTTTAATATTGTCTTATCAGAAAAACTATTTTTTGTATGTTTAGCATATTCTTGAGAATAATCGGAATGTTTGAAAATTTTTTGAAGAAAGTAAAGTGATATTATAAATGCCAAAGCTGATATTGGAAGTAAATTTTGCAATCCAATTATTGGTACGAATAAATAAACGGAAAGATATCCTAATAGTTTTGCTGGCATATCCCCAGAACTAATAAAACCAAACAACCTTTTTCCTTGACGAACATCAAACACGACGGATGACAACCCCCAGAATTCAAGATTACTTAGAAGATATATTATTCTGAAAACAATAAACAAAATAACAGGCAAAATCACGAAACTCTTAATAAAGAATAATAACCAAATTAATAATGTAATTGCAATTATAGAAAATAAAACAAGTGGAAGAAGTTTATTGAATGGTAGCTTATGCTCAAAATAGGAGTAAACTCGGCCGGTTAGCATCATCGCTGCAGCGGAGACAATAAAGACAAGTGGAAAATAACTAACTGGAAACAAGGATATAAAAAGTGTTTCTGAAACAAGCAATAATAATGCTAGTCCTAATCCTAAAAAGAAATGATGAAAGAAAAAGTTGGAAACTATTCCAGCCTCCTCTTTCCGTATATTAAATAATTTTAGCCAAATCACAGATCTATTTTTTCTATCGCTTTTTTTCTTAAAACTACAGCAAATATTACATGGAGACGAATAAATGATTTTTTTGCCCCTTTAATTTAATATTTCACCTACTACCTCAACTATAATTACTGCTATTATTTTACTAAATCAAAATTTGTAATTGATAATTATAAAATTAAGCTATGAACAAAATACATATCTATTTCGCCCTTATTCTTTGCTTGAATTTTTCCTCGATGTGTACAAATAAACTTTTCCTTAATCAATTCATAAGTAGTTTCGGAAACATTTACTTCTCCTACATGTCCACTACTTTCCATACGGGATGCTGTATTTACAGTATCACCCCAAATATCATAAGCAAACTTTTTAATCCCTACAATTCCGGCAACAACAGGGCCTGTATGCACCCCTAATCTTAACTCGAAATAGGGTTGTCCAATTGCAATTCTTTCTTTCTTGTTTTTCTCAATAAAAGCTTGCATTTCTAAGCCAGCTTGAACTACATCTTGTGGATGAGTACTATTTTTTACAGGTAATCCTCCAGCACACATATAGCTATCGCCAATAGTTTTTATTTTTTCAATTCCATGCCTTGTAACTATTTCATCGAAGGCACTGTAACAATAATTAATTTCACTAACCAATTCCTCGGGGGTTAGTTTTTCACTTGCTTGTGTAAAATTTTTAAAATCCGTAAACATTACTGTAACATGATCAAAACTTTTTGTTTTTGCTGTTCCTGTTGACTTTAATTCTTCTGCAGTTTCGGAAGGTAAAATATTTAATAATAATTCATCACTGCGTTTTTTCTCTTTTGAAATATTATTTCGTTGAGTAAAAAATACTCCTGCAAATAAAAGTACAATAGCAAAACCACCGATAAATCCGTTTCTCATTAAAGTTTGTCTTCGAATTTCTTGTTGTTGAATCTTTTGATCTTTAGTTAACAAATTAATTTGTCCTTGTTTTTTCTCGATATCAAAAGTAAATTGAAGTGTTCCAAGTTTTTTATCAGTATCAATATTATACAACGTATCCTTAATTCCTATTAATAAATTTTGATATTTGAAGGCATTTTTATAGTCTGGTAAATTCGAATAAACTTGAGCAAGTCCTTCATAAATATCCTTTAAACTTTTCTTTGCTCCTATTTCATTTGCCAATGTTTCTGCTTGAGAATAGGTAGTTAATGCAGGCATTATATCCCCATTTTCCTTATAAGTTTTTGCAAGTTCAACTAAAGAGATAGTCATGTCATTTTTAGATTCATATTCTTTTGCAATTTTATACGCTTCTAATTGATATTGAATAGCCTTTTCATATTCCTTTTTCTTAGTATATACTTTTCCTATAAAGTTTAAACAATAGGGAACATTTTCAGTGCCTTTTGATGCTTTCAATGATTTTTCAAAATAGAAAAGTGCTGAATCATCATAATTTTTATACAAATACATTTCTCCAATATTAACTGTAGTAACAGAAAGTGCCTGTGAATCTTTTAACGCTTCACATAATGGAAGTGCTCGTAGTAAAAACTGTAACGCCTTGCTATGGGTTGCAGTTTTGTTTGTATAAACAGCACCAATATTTATTAATGCAGTTACTGTTCTTAGAGTATCATTAATATTTTCAGAAATAGTTAACGATTTAAGGAATAAATCGAGTGCCTTTACATCATCGCCTTGATTGTAATATACATTCCCCATATTACTATATATATTCGCTACTCCTGCTTTATCGCCTATTTCATCAAAAACTTGTAGCGATTGCTCGTATTGCTGAAGAGATTCAACTATACGCCCCATATTGAAATACGCTATACCAGTATACTTTAAAGCCAAAGCATAACCACGCTTAAAATTAATTTTTTGAGCAATTTGTTTTGATTGTATTCCATAATTAAGTGCAACTTCAGGAGAGGCAACATAATTTTCCTTAGTTAGGGAATTTAGCAATACAACTTTATTACTATCCTCCACTGCTTTTTCCAGTACGATTTTTAGGCTGTCTATTCTAGACCGCTGCGCAAAAAGGGTTGATTGAATTAAAAATGCTAGGCCTAAAAGCAGAATTATTCTAATATTCATAGTCGCAACTTAACCTAAATGTTTTAAAATTTGGTATTATTTTGTTATACGAAGAAACATAATTTTTCTTTAACCTAGATACTAATCTAGAAAAATGAATTTTTCGTCAAATAAAAGGAGGGATTCAGACTGAATCCCTCCTTTTATTTTAATATTAAAATATCTTTTATGAATAGCTACCTTGAAATTATCAAATCATTGGCTATTTTACCATTACTCTCAACACCTTTATTCCTTCCATTTCTGATTCGAGAGTTAATATATACAATCCTTCAATAAAATTACTCAAATCGAGATCAATAATATTAAGCCCTTTTAATGATGTTGATGATTGAGTCAACATCTTTCGACCAGTTATATCATTAAGCGTTAAAGAATAATTTCCTTCATAGTAAGTATTAAATGAAACAGTAAGTTTATTGGAGGTAGGAATCGGATACGCATTAAAATCAAGATTTGTTACTCCATCAGTGATACGAGGACAAGAAATAACAAAGATATTATCTAGAACACGGGCCAATGCTGTTCCACAAGCATTACTTGCCTTTAATGTTATTGTTTGAACACCTGTTGCAGAAGGTCCGTAAACCTGGATGCTCTTTGCGCCTTGTCCAGAAAATAATTTTAACCCTCTAGTTAATGACCATGAATAATTAGTGGAACCCAAAACCGTTGTGACATTATAATTCGTAGTTACAGAAGAATTAGAAGCACATAATGATAGAGGTCCACTTATTATACTTGGCTTGGCAGGAAATCCAGTAACGGTAATTGACCTTGTAGAACCATAGCCACAATTATTAATTGCTCTTACGGTAACACTTCCAGTTGTAAAAGTTCCAGTAAAATCTACAAGAATACTTTGTCCATTGTTAGATCCAACTATTGAAGCGCCAGCCGGAACAGTCCACAAATAACTAGTTGCACCTGTAACAGAGATCGTAGAATATGTAACAGTAGTGCCGCATAATCCTGTTGTGTTTCCAGTAATAGAAATTGGAGCAGATAGAATATTAAGTCCTATTAATCGATTTCTTGGTAAACCTGTTCCACAACCATTAGAAGCAGAAACTAATATTTCGCCACCAGTAAAACTATTATCATAATGAACACCAATTACATTAGAATTGCCCCCTGAAATAAGTGTGGCACCAATTGGAAGAGACCAATTATAATAGGCCGCACGTGCTACTAATGAAATTGAATATATTGCGTCATCGTTAGTACAAGCTTTGTCTTTTCCGGAAATAGAACTTGGTGTAACTGGAGCTGATGATTGCACAGATAAATTTAAAGTACTAGGCGAGCCACATGCTGACATATTGCTAGCATAAACACTTACAAGACCACTAATTCCGTTACTTATAAATGCTGTATTAAACTTCACAACAATTGAAGTTGAACCTTGTCCTGAAAAAATAATGACACCAGCTGGGACAGACCAAACATAAGATGGTGCACCAATAGAAGCAATACTATATGTAGCAGTTGTTAAAGAATTTGGATTACATAATAATTTTGTTCCTGTTATAGGCCCAGTAACATTTGTAGCAGATTGAAAGTTTATCAAAATATTTTTTGAAGCAGGAGAACATGTTAGAGGTGCATTCGTAGTTAGGGTTAATGTAACAAAGCCATTTGCATAATCTGCAACAGATGGTAAATAAGTTGCATTTAAGCTCGCACTTGAAGGATTGAACGAGCCCGAACCATTTGTACTCCAAATTGCATTTGAAGCACTTCCACCAAAGCTTCCATTTAATGATACTGTTGATCCAGCACAAACTGATTGCGGAAGTCCTGCATTAACAGTAGGAGGATTAACACAAACACAACCTTCATCAATCAATTGATTACAATTATTATCAATTAAATCACCACATAATTCAATTGCTAAAGGTGAAATAGAACCTACTGCATCATTACAATCAGTATTTAATAAACTATATCCAAAATTAGGACTAGTATTACATGATTGAATAGAATGCAATATGTCGCCATACCCATCACCGTCAGAGTCTAAGTAGTAAGTTGAAATTGGATTAGTTGGGGCAATAATAGCTGAGCAAACTGCGGTACATCCACTTCCATCAGTAACAGTGTAACTATATAATGCAGGAATTAGATTAACTACTGCATCACCACTAAAAATATACGAGCCATTACCTCCAGTTGCACTTAATACAACACTTCCTGTTTGAAGTGCGCATAAAGGTTGTGTAATAGTAGCAGATAAAACTAGTTGCGGAATAGAATTAATTATTACTGTAGCACTAGCAGTACATCCATTAGCGTCAGTAACTAAATAATGATAAGTTCCAGCAGTAAGTGATGTTTTTGCATCGCCGGTAATCAAATAAGGAGCTGACCCGCCTGCAGCATTCAGTATAACGGAACCAGTTTGATTATAACATAAAGGTTGAGTAATAGTAGCATATAAAACTAGTTGCGGAATAGAATTAATTATTACTGTAGCACTAGCAGTACATCCATTAGCGTCAGTAACTAAATAATGATAAGTTCCAGCAGTAAGTGATGTTTTTGCATCGCCGGTAATCGAATAAGGAGCTGACCCGCCTGCAGCATTCAGTATAACGGAACCAGTTTGATTATAACATAAAGGTTGAGTAACGGAAGGCGTTAAGTTTAATTGAAGAGGAACTGTTAAAGCACCGTTTACATACTGAATTACATAATTAGTTGGCGCTTGTAATACCAATCCACTTGGTACTATTTGATATAAACCAAAAGGTGTATTTAAAATACTTGCAGGAACATTTGAAGCATCTAATAATTGATAATTAATTGTACCACTTACAACGGGACTATCTACATCTGTATACTGATACCCAGAAACTATAGAAGTAAATGCTGGAATTAGATTACATAAAGCATTTTTATCTTCTGCTTTGACCTTTAGAACTGCTGGATTAATATCTAATTTCCCTAAGCCATATGAGATATCAAAATTATCGGCTACTAGCGCCCCAGGAATTATAAGCCAACTACCCGGTGTAGTTCCTGTTATCATATTTATAGATTTCAAATCAGATAAAGAATCATTTGCAGGAGCATTCACATCATCCTGATCAACAATAACCGCGGTACGTTCATTACTACTATCATTTATTGAAGTACTATTTAATACTGCTGATCCATTAGTAAGAATTCTTCCATTTGTTAAAATTCTACCATTTACTGATGCAGATGTGTTTGTAAGAATTCTTCCATTTACCAATGCACGTGAACGACCATTAGGTCCAGCACTAAATAATTGCGAAGTATCGGATTCTGGGTCATAATTTGAAATAGAATTAGGAGAAATATCAATAATATCTGTACTATCAATTACAGTAACATTATTGGTTAATATTCTGCCATTAGTTAGAATTCGTCCATTGGTTAATATTCTGCCGCTTGCAAGCATACTAAGATTACTAAAATCTCCATTCGTTAAGATACGACCGTTTGTTAAAATTCTACCATCCACAAGTGCTAACTTATTCGACATCGTTTCTTGATGAGAAGAACTAATTGAATTAAACAAAACAGCTTGATCAAGAGGGTCGATATTTGAGTGATCATAAACATAATTAAAATGAATATCACCAATTTTTTCGCCATATGTTAAAACAGTATCACGCGGAGTAACTGTAACTGGAAGCTTTAGAACTTTTAATAAACCAAAATCGAATACATAACTATATAAATCATTTAAGGCAACTTGAGCAGGATCACTTAAGTTTAAAGGATCCATACTTGGCATAACATTATACACTCCCAAATCACTCATGCTAGTAACAAGTGTACTATAATGAATATTTGTGAGTCCAAGATCGGCTAACGTATATCCTGCTGCGACATAATCAACACCATTTACTAAAATCTTTGGTGTAAAGTCAGGTACCTTTTCGCCGAATTTTTTAAATACAGTATTTGTTATTACAAAAACCGATTTTTTAGGGGTATCAAAGAAATGTAATACATTAGAGTATCCACCATCATTTAAATTTGCTGTGATAGCAGGCGTATATACTTGAATACTTGCGGCGCCTATAAACACTGGAACAGTTGCTGTAACAAGAGTAGAATTAACAAAGACAGTTGGAATTGGAACACCATTTATTTGAACTTGAGATTGCCGAGATAAGTACTGACCATAAACAGATATAACCAACGGTTGAGTACCTGGAACAATAGTAGGATCAACTAGAACTATGCTATCCATATAAGGAGTAGGTTCGGCAAATGTTAACATAGCAGAATCAGCTCTTAAGAAACCATAGCCACTTTGAAAATCGAATCCAGGAGCAAGCATATCAAGAGCGGTGCTTTGCAATAAAGAACGCATTTCAGCAGGAGTAATATTATCGTTTGAGAATTTGTTTTTTGCTTCCATTAATAATGCGGCAACCGCTGCTGCGTGAGGAGCTGCTGCTGATGTACCAAAGAAGTTTGGGTGAATATCTCCTTCCAATTCAAGGTTTCCAAAAGGAACAGAAGTATTTACACCATCAGGCCCAGCGAAATCTGGTTTTTGTCTTGCTACACCATTAATTAATGTTCCTCCTTCCGACGAGAACGTTTCTAGCACTGGAGGATTTATTCCAAAAGCTGGTGTTTTCTTGTATCTAACAGCTGCAACAGACATCGCGCCTTCGCAATTTGCTTGACCAACAATTGTTGACGCGCCATTACTGTATTCATTAATAACCATATCCCCACGGAAAACGATGTATTTAAATCGTGAATTATCAGTACCTGAAGCACGAGTAATCATTATATTTACTTTAGAAGGAGCGGTTACCGTAAATGTAAATACTTCGATAGGATCTCCCCATAAATTTTTTCTATTAAATCCCAATATCTTCTTTGAGTTATCGGTAACCAAATAAATATCAAAATCATTTTTTGCGCCAGGAAGTTGTCCTAGTGAATAGATTGAATCATCCCATTGGAGTACTATTGAATAAGTTCCACTTGGGAAATAAACACTCTGAAGAATATCATTAGGTGCAAAGCTGTGAGCCATTGTTGTTCCTGGAAGCCATGATGGCGCAGTTGCTGGCGAAAAGACACCTTCATATGATTTATTTCCGAAATTTCCGGCTGCGGCAAAATAGGAAACACCCTTACTTGCAACATAATTAACTGCATCAGACACTACACCATCTTGGAAGAATGGCTCTGTAACATAGGTAACATCATCAACAATTACTTTACAACTATCCTTATACAATTCTCTAATACCGTCTGCAAAATCTCCAGCACTTATAAAACCAGTTCTAAATGCGAGGTTCGCTTTTGGTGCAACGTCATGTACAATTTGCATCATTGCACGGCCCTCATCGGTTCTTCGACCATAAGGATAATCTAATAATTTATGAACTTCATCTTTATCAACTGGATTATCGGCTCCAGGTAAATCACCATTTTGAATATCAGTTTGTGCTTGATTGCCTGCTAAAGTATTATAACTATCAGAAATAACTCCAACTTTTACACCAGAACCATAAATTTTAAATCCATTTCTCGCAAAATCTGAACGCATCGCCTTATCACCACCCGTTACTGAGCTACCAGTTGTAGAAGCCGCAAGAACCAATGGCAAATAATGTGGACGTGCAAAATTTATTAATGTAGGGAGTAGATTTAGACTTTGTAATTTATCCTTTGGAAATAAACCTGTAACAATAAATTCAGATGAATCACCATTATCTCGAATATCCGTTAATCCATAAGCAGCCGTTTGCAATAATGCAAGTACAGAATCTCGTTTCCCATCTATTGAAATTACATCAATTAAAACACTATCTTCTGAAATAGAAATGATATTATTGTTAACTCCAGATGCGACAGTAGGAAGTGAATCAGGATTATCTGCAACCTGAGTTAATTCAGGTCCGATAATATTTACCACTTTACCAGTATCATTTAGTGGCACATATGATCCAAAACATGTTATTTGAGTTACCGAAGCAGAAGCTGTTCCAGTGCATCCATTTGCATCTGTAATATAAAAATTATATACACCTGCTGGCAAATTCAAAGAATCGTCACCTGAAATAAGAGAATAAGGTAACGTTCCACCTATTGGAGTGAACGCCACATTTCCTAATATTCCTTCACAAATATTCTGTGCTGCTGGAGTTACATTTAATGCGAATGTTATATAGGGAGCAACAGTATAAGGAATTTGATTATCACTTCCACAACCATTTTGATCATTTACGTAAACAAAATAATCACCAGGATCTATTTCTGCGAAGACTCCAGAATAGCTTGAGTCTATTGCCCCTCCAGTTTGAGGTACAATAAAATAATTATATCCATTTTCACTAATTGTAGTACCTCCTGTAACCCCAGATATGGTAACAGTAGCGCCACCTGATCCATCACAATCGGTATACCCTGAACTAATATTTGAACTACTAAATACTATCGGTGAAGCGGGTAAAATTGTGATGTTATTATTTCCTAATATACTTACACAGCCCCCAATTGAATCGGTAACTGATACATAATAATTATTAGGCGCCAATGAATTAAATAGTCCTGTGGAATTGAACAACTCATTACCTATTGGCATAGCAAGTATACTGAAATAATAACCGTTAATACTTGGATTTCCACCTGAAACGTTATCAAATGTTATTGTTCCATCAGCATTACTCCCGCATAATGAATTTGTACTTGAAACATTGTAAGCAATAGCAGGAATTGGTAACACAGTAACTGTAAACTCACCACTAAGTCCCGGGGGAGCACAACCACCTTGTCCTCTTACATAGTAGGTTGTGGTAACACTTGCTGTAATATTTAATGCTGGACCATTTCCAATTGGATTTCCGCCAAGGTCATTAGCATACCACACCCAATCAGCATTGCCGTTTAAGTTAGCATCTACAATACTTTGAGAGAAAACAGTACCCGAACAATATGAACTACTAGAAGTTACAAATGTTGGAACCGCCGCAGGAATACATCCTGGAGAACAATTAGTACTAAATGTTGCAGTAGCATCTTTACCTCCACTCCAGGTTGTATTTGAGTAACCAACATCATCAACCCGAATGCATAGAGATGGATCATTGTTGTTTGCAGCAAATCCAGTGCTAATAATATTTGTATTGTTTCCGTTTTGAATATTTAAACTGATTAATGTATTATTGCTACAAAACAATTGAGTAAGCGCGGTATTAGCAGCAACATCTAAGCTTGTTAATTGATTACCGTAACAAGACAGTTCAGTAAGCACGGGATTAGCAGCAACATTTAAGCTTGTTAATTGATTCTGGGAACAAATTAGTGTAATAAGCGCGGGATTAGCAGCAACATCTAAGCTTGTTAATTGATTCTGGGAACAAGACAGTTCAGTAAGCGCGGTATTAGCAGCAACATCTAAGCTTGTTAATTGATTACCGTAACATCCCAAAATAGTAAGCGCTGGGTTAGCAGAAACATCCAGGCTTGTTAATTGATTCTGGTAACAATACAGTTCAGTAAGCGCGGTATTAGCAGCAACATCTAAGCTTGTTAATTGATTACCGTAAATTAGTAATTTAGTAAGAGCAGTGTTATGAGATAGATCTAAACTTGTTATTTGATTAAAACCAGCATACAATTCAGTAAGCAAGGTATTAGCTGATAA
>Ga0114969_10001409_pt1 | contig 20433 bp, 26 predicted proteins | sample M_130807_MF_Meta_FD_87316 | JGI IMG/M metagenome (GOLD analysis project Ga0114969, IMG submission 87316) | Freshwater microbial communities from Lake Montjoie, Canada to study carbon cycling - M_130807_MF_MetaG | ecosystem: Environmental > Aquatic > Freshwater > Lake | place: Lake Montjoie...
CGTCAGCCTCCGAGCGTTGATAACCATGCCGATGCCCACCTCTCCGAGCCCCACCGACTCCGTCCACGGGATCGACACATCGGCCAGAGCCGACAGTGCGTCGGCCTGAGCCTGCGAACAGATGCCAGACTGGACGAGCGCGGCCCGCATACCGATCACAGCGGGTCGGTCCATGTCGACGGTCTGGATCGTGCCCGATTGATCGTCGACCCATGCCAGGACGGTGATTGCCAGAGCCCTGACCGGATTCGCTCCCGTCTCGCGGGCCTCGATCAGCGAGGACCAGTAGCCGCCCTCGATTGCAGCCTGACGCACTTGCCACGTCGGCACCGGACGACGCACGCTGACGCGGAGAGCGTTGACGGCGTCAGCCAATAGTTGGTCGGTGAGCCCGGCGTATTGCGGTTCGCCGATCTTCGCGGCGAGAGCGGACAGGCTCATGGCGAGTACCTCAGATAGATGTCGCCGGAAGTCCCGCCGGACGGGGCGGCCGTGCCGCTGGTGATGGTCGGAATTGTCGGCTTGCCGCTGAGATCGGCATACGCTCCGCTGGTCGCAACAGTCGCCAGCCCAGTGACCGCTGAAGCCGCAATCGTCGCGGCGGTCGTCAAAACTCCGCTGGTCGTTGTTACAACAATCTGGCCGCTCGTCGAGCCGATGGCCCCAGCGTTGGTGACGTTGCCGTGAACGTGCGTCGATGTTGCCGCGTCCGTGATCCCGTACCCGGTCAGCGTTGTCGGCGTGGATGTTATCGTTGACCACGCCTGAGTGTGCGCGGTCGGCGTCCTCGCATCGGAGAGCCGCGCGTCGTCACCGACACATGCGGTGGTCGAGGTGGTGCCGTAGCTCACCGACAGCGTGCCGCTGGCGATACCCAGCCCCGTTCCAACGCGGATCGGACCCAGATTTACTGTCGTCGCCGGGCTGGAGTCGGACTTGTTGTCGAGCGCACCGCTGATCGCTTGGATTGCTGACTCGACATTGAGCGCCGCGGGCGTGAACGCGCCGTACCCTCCGGCCACGGAAACCGTCGTCGCAGTCTGGTCGCCGGTGTTCGTGCCGCTGCTGGTGCCAGAGAACGTGCCGGACTGAGTTGCAAGGCTGCCGAGCCCTGTGATCGTCCCGACCGCCTGCGTCCCGGTGTGGTTTGCCCGCTGGATCGCGTGAGCCTGGACAGCGGCATCGGCAGCGGCCTGCGCGGTCGAGACAGGCTTTGAGGCGTCGGCCACGTTGTCAACGGCGGAAAGGCCCACCATCGTCTTTGTGATCCCGGCAACCGTGCCGGTGAACGTCGGGCTCGCCAGGGGAGCTTTCGCGTCCAGGGCAGCTTGCAGGCCCGTCGTGTCGGCAATTGCCAGCCCGGTCGCGGACAGCACGCCAGAGACAACGACGAGGCCCGTGCCCAGCGTCGTGAACGGCTTGCCGGTCAGATCGCCCCACGACGAGACGCCGGCAGACACAGTGATCGTGAGCGTGTTGCCTGCCGCGGCAATCGTCCCGCCAACCACCGCCAGGGTGACGACGCCGGCAAGCGAGTTGAGGGTCGTGACACCGCCGGCCCCGGCAGTCCCCTGGGGGCCAATGCCGCTGGAAACCTTGATCGTCACCTTGTCGTCCACGACCGTAATCGGTGACTTGGTGTTCGTGACGCTGATGCTCACGGCGTCACCTCGATCCGACCATCAATCCGAGTCCGCTGGACGTTACCCGCGGCGATGACCACCTGCCGCCACCCGTAAGTGCCAAGGAGTAGTGCGGCCGACGGGATTTCAGACAGGCCGATCGCGACACTGGAGGCCGTGACGCCGGCGGTGACGATTGTCGTCATAGTCGTGACGGCCGCCCCGGTGCGGAGGCTGTAGATCGTCGTGTAGGCCGTGGAGCCGGTGAGGTCTTCGGTGTAGACGATGTTCTTTCCGAACTCGTCACCACGCCGCCAAGAGAGATTGAGAACGTCTGGGGCGTCGGATGCCGTTGCCATCAGTTGTCCCCCTTGCGCGCCTCGATCATGGTTGCGATTTCGCGCTGGCCGACGACGATTTCTTGCATCGTCTCGGCCTGCTGCTTCTGCGTTGAGCCGATTTCCCTGAGCGTCGACTCCGTCGACTCAAGGAACCGAGTGTGCGCCTCGACGATCGGAATGACGGCCCCCGAATACATCGCGAAGCCAGCCTCGCGCGCCATCCACAAGAAGGCCGCCAGGATCAGTACGGGTACGCCAAGCTGCGTCCCTACTTTGAGCAGGGAGTCAGCCCACACCGCCTTTGATTCGTCGGTCATGTTCGCTACCCCCCGCGATATCTTTCATTGTAGCATTCGTCAGGGAGGCGGCGGCGGCTTGTACGACCTCGCGAAACTCGTCCAAAGTGCCCCCGTTGACGAGGGTCCGGTCGATCAGTCGGCGGCTGATGCCGGCCTCGCTGACGTGTCCGACGCAGGTGGCCGCGCCGGGGCGAGTTACTTCCCAGATGACACCGCCGAACCTGTCGCGGATCATCTCGGCTTCGTCGTCGAACCGGACGTCGGGGACGACGACGCAGGCTCGCCCTTCGCCCCATCCGGCGAACCGAATCCGATGGGCCGCAATCTTCAGCCAGACGTCCTTTGACACCATCCCCCGCCCCCAGTCAGTTCCGAGAGTCTGGAGAAGTTGGCGAGGCGACTTCCCCAGCCAGGGGATCACGTTCTCTTTGAACTGCCGGTCCTTGAGTTGCTCGACCGCGCAGCTCGTCATCTTGGCGATCATGTCGTAGAGCGGGTCGGCTAGAGCAATCTCATGCCATCCGAGCATTGACGCGACCGTCCCCTTGCCGGCCCCGGCCGCCCCGGTAATGCCAACCACGATGAGCCCGCTCATATCTCAATCTCCTTGCCGTCGAACAGGATTTTGGTCCCCAAGTCTGATGCCACCCACCACATCTCGACGCCTGCCTCTTCAAGCATCTGGTGGGCCGCGGCGATCTCGTCCGACCACCTCGCCGGCGTCATGTGCCGAAGTTTCCGCAGGCCAACGACCTCTTTGATCCCTGCGCCGATGATCGCTCTGGCACAGTGGCAGCAGGCAAACCAAGGGGCGTACATGACGGCGCCCTTGGTCTTGAAGCCGTACCTCGCGCAGGTGAACAGGACGTCTCTCTCCGCGTGTTCGATGTAGCGGGCCTTGTGTTCCGGGGACTTCCTGGCGTCGTTTGCCTCGACGCCCTGCGGGAAGCGGTTGGAGCCGAAGCACACGTCCCGCGGCTCGGCAGAGAACTGGACGGCGGCCCCGACCCTGGTGCGGGGGTCGTCCGAATCCCGCATCCCGAAGTCGACCGCTCTCCGCAAAAGCCTGAGTTCGCTCATTTTCCCTCCCTTTCCGGCCCGGCGACGAGCATCCCGTCGAGGCCGCCTCTGTGACTGTAGAAAAACGTCTCCATAGCCCGGCGCGACCCAACGAAGCCGTGGCTGGAATGCCATTCGTCCGCTGGGCACAACGCCGGTGCCTGCCGGACCAGCACCGAGTCAATCGTCTCGATGGGCCGCTGCCACTCGGCGGCCTGCGAGTGAAAGTGGCCGGTGTGGAACTCGCGGTAGGGGCACTGTGCCCACAATGCAGGCCGCTCTAGGGCCATCAGTTGCGGCAGCCGCTTCTTGGCTTTGTCGCCGTGGGCAAACCCGAGCAGCGTCCCGCCGTGATGGGCGTAGGTGCGGGAGGTGTAGCTCTTGGCGATCGTCACCCGCTCGTCCTTCGCGAACTGGAGGCAGAGCATCTTGTGAAAGGCCCACGACAGGGCCTCGTCGTGGTTGCCGGCCACAAGGACGACGTCGGTCTGGCAGGTCTCGGCCGAGTGGGCCACGATGTCAAGCAGGGCGTCGGTGCCCGTGTCGAGCATCTTCTGGATGCGGGAGTCGCGGTCGAGGTAGGTGTTTCCGCTGCTGGTCGTGCCACGCGGCGTGTCGAAATGGAACAGGTCTCCGCAGAAGGCCACCGTTCGACGGGCCGGGCGGAACAACGTGTCGCCGCTGGCGACAAGCTCCTGGGACGTGTCGCCCAAAAGCCTCGTTGCGATGTTCAGGTCGTAGTCGGCCTCGCCGGTCGAAGGCGTCCAGGCCAGCTTGGCAAGATGGACGTCGGCCACGACCAGCACCTGCCAGGCGCCGCCGGCCCGCGGGCGGTGCGGCTTGCGGGCCTTGCGGGCCATGGAGGCCGCGGCGCCGTCGAGCATGGCCTTCACGGCGTCGAGGACGCCGGGGCCACCGCGGGGCTTGAGACGCACCCACACGCGGTAGAGGGGCACCTTGGCGTCGCCGCAGGGGGATTCCCAGACGGTCGCCTCGCTTGCGGCGACCTCAAACTTCGTCAGGTCGGCTTCGATGTGGGCCAGCAGGTCGTCCACGGTCTTGATGCCGTGGCTGGCCGAGTGGACGATCGTCTGGTCGCCTTCGACCTTGGTCGTGATCTGGGGCGGCCCGAGGATCGACGGGTCGTCGGCGATCAGCTTTCCAACCAGTCGCGGACGGTTGATATCCCCGGAAGCGGGCCTACTCCCATCTCCGCTAGTTCTGCGACCAGTTTTTGGGCCAGTCGCCGTCCCGCGGCCTTGAGCGTTCCGTCTCGCCATAGCCGTTTGGCCTCCTGAAAGTCGGTGCGAACGTCCTCGGGCAAGTTCGACAGCCAGCGGTGTCTAGGTCTTGCGGGGCTTGCGAGGTCCACCTTGAGGCGATCGAGGAACCCCAGGGGCTTTGCCTTTGCGCTCATGCGGTGTCCTCTGGGGCGTTCGCAGCCAGCCGACGTCGTCCTGTGGCGGCATATCCGGCAGGCCGTCAACGTCGTTGTCGAAGACCTCCTCGGCATCCCCGACGTCGAAGCGTTTTTCTGGCGGCGATGTCATGGCCGGTAGCTTACCACACCCTGATCGGGTGGTGTCAGGATGGGGCGACTGCCTTGGCGTTCTTTCGGGCGAGCCAGATGGCCCGTTTTACTCCAAGGGAAGCGACCGTCGAGATGAACGGGAGCCCGCGGGCGTCGGCCTCTTCCTTCAGCCAGCCGAGGATTTCCTTCGCTCTGTCCGGCTTTGAGCATTCGTCCGGCCCCCAGGCGTCCATGATGGCCGCGCGAGCCTCACATTTGCAGCCCGGCTGGGCAACAAGCCCCCACGCCTCAAGTATCCGCTTGAGTTGGCACCCTGGCCCACACGGGCGAATGCAGCCAGCGTACTTGAGGAACAGGGCGTCGTAGGCGTCGTCGGGAACCTGGACGTAGTCGCCCTCGATGGGGCCGGCAGCAAGCATCTCCGCTTCGTACCCGGCTGGGCGGTACTTTGCGGCGTCTCGGATGGCTACGATGTTGACGAGGATCATGGTGGTGGAAGGATCGTAGGACAGGCTGACGGATTATTGCAATCGACGGTCACCCACGAAAACGCCTCGCCGTTGTAGCCACCGCCGGCGCAACTACACACGTCGACAACTATGCCAACAAACGTGACAGTGCATCGCGATCCGGCCGGCACGCACGGCTGACCGTCGGGAAACACCCACCTTTGAGCCGCGTCGTCCCACTCGGGAACCCGATAACGCAAGACACGCTGTTCGATGGTCTGTGACCCGTAGTACAACGAGTGACGATAGCAGTAGCAGGTGTAAGCCTTGCAGCAGCAGTCTGTCGAGAAGGCGAACCCCCCGTTGGCCGCCATCAAGAACGCGCCTGGGTAAATGAATCCCATCAGTAAGACTCTAGGAACGATGCCGTCACGTCGATTACGTTGGCGACGCTTGCTTTCGCCTGAAGGGCATCCCCAGCGTTGAGGACGAGGGTGCTGTTGAGCGGCTGCCCGGTTACTTGAGTTGCCAGAGATGCCGCCTTGATCATGTAGACCGACGCTGTGAGCCCGTTCGGGATGATGAGCAGGTCATACGTCGCAGACGCCGCTGTGCTGGTGTTGCAGATCGTGATCCCTCGGACGACGGCCGTGCTTGCCGTACCCATGGATGCGATCGTGATCGGCGTCGTCGCCGTCAGCGTCTTGGCTACCATCCTGAAAACGTCGGCCATAGATCACCCCAGAAAGAACGATGTAGATGCGAACGACGCGGCTCCGCTGCCGGCAACAAGTGCAGCCGCCGCGACCGTCGACCCGGAGTAGGTGTCGCACGTCGAGAGCGGGAACGTCGTCGGCGATGACGTATCTCCGACGACTTGGATTCCGGCCCGATCAAACACAAGAGACGCGCCTTCGACCGCAACCCTTGTGAGGACCGACGTGCTTCGGTGGCGAACATTTGCCAGCTTCCAAGCCGTCCCCTCTTGTACGGCGATGCCCGTCATCGAAACGCCGGCGTCGGGTATCGCGTAGATGATGTTCGTGACGCTGATCGTTTCGCCGGTCTCCGTCGCCGTGACGGACTTGTCGGAGTCGATGCTCCACGCGCCGGTGAATGTGAACGCCTTTGCCCCGCCAGTCGACGGTACCGGCTGGATCAGATACCACGCCGTCCCGTCCTTCGCGATCGCACACGGCCGAGTGGTTCCCGCAAGGGTCGAGCCCATTGCTTGCAGCGAGCCGAAGATGTTCGTCGCCAGCACCGTGTAACCCGTCACGCCGACATTCGTGAGGGTCACGGTGTTGTCGGAGTTGATGCTCCAGGCTGCGCTGCCGAAGGTGCCGATGCGGACGTTTCGATAGGCGTAGGCAGGCTCGGAGAACGTGACTCTCGTTGGCTCTTCCTCGCCGCCGGTCATGCCGTCGACAGTGCGGACGGTGTCCCGCAGCTTATTAAGCAGGCCGCCAGTGAGGACGTATCGGTCTGACATGGTCTACGTTAGCCGGAGATTCAGGATGGCGAAATCAATCTCGTTCTGGACTTGGTATCGAAGGACCGTCGGATCAAGTGCGCCTGCGACGTTTGGGTCGATCAGTCGCGGCGTGCCGTCGTAGTTCAACGCAATCGGCGAGGATGCCGGGCGCTGGAACATTCCGCTCTGCCCAGGCTGGCCGTCGACTGATGGAATACCGATCATGGCTTTCGACTTCTTGCCCACCAAGGCTGCGGCGATCTGTAAGGGGATGACGACTTCGTAGTTCGCGTGCTGGAGCGCCATTCCGTAAGGATCAACGTCTGCATCGTTCTGCCTGCCAGCAACATTCTTGACGTTGTAGCCCTCGACGATCTGAAGCCTGTCCCACCCAGGGCTGCACGTCACCGAGTCGTTAATTCTGGTGAAGTTGTCGCGGTGCGAGAACTCGTAAGTCGCCATCCAGCCACGAAAAGTCTGTTCCCCAAAGGTCTCGACGTGCGGCTTGCTGCTGATCCCGCGAAGCATGAGCGTGTGCCGAAGGATTCCGAGGCTCCCAACTTGAAATGGCTCGCTGTTGATGTACCCGACCCACTGGTTATTCAAGAGAGGGTCATTGGCCTCAAGCTGATCGATACGGATGGTTGTCGTCGGGACCAGCTTTGTCACGCCCTCGTATCGGTCGCCGGCCGGATTGATTGGCACTCTCCAGTTCCCGGCGCTCTTGCCCGTGCTGATGTTGGCGGCTCGCCACGTCGGTGCGGGAATCTCGACGAGCGAAACGTCGGTTGTCCAGTTTGCTGGTCGGCTCGCTGGGCTGACCGTCTTCGGGTCTGCTCGCCCCCCGGAGGCGGAAGCCGATGCATAGGACTGGTAGCTGAACGTGACGATCGCCACCATCCGGCTATCGCCCTCAAACTTTGCGTCAAACGACGTGCAGACAAGGTTCAGGTTTGTCGGGTGCCTACTGCCGATGAAGGTTCCGGTGTACGTCTGGGGATTGAAGACCTCGGCCGGGTGCAGCAGCACGACCTTGTAGGCACGTTGCGCGGTATCGCTTGTGCCGCCATCTTGGGCCGTCCGCGAGAACGCCTGCCCCTGCGTCAGTTCTGCTGCGTACTTCGGCATCGGTCAGCCCTCGGTGATGTCTACGCGGAGGATCGCGGCGGTGTGGCCGGTCGCCTGGAAGTTGATTCCACTCGGGAGCCGCATGAGCGCGGGCTCGCCCGGCCGAGGTGCCGCAAAGCCGACGACGCTCGCCCCGCTCACGGCAGACACTAGCACGGTAGCGTTTGTGTCCCCGGAGATGTTCCAGAACTGCGCTACGCCCACAGACGACAGGTTCGCCGTGGAGAGCGACACAGAGGTTGACGAGAGCGTGTAGACGGTCGTCTTCAGACCCGCCTGACTCATCGTGGCAGTGACGTTTGACGCATAGAGGTTTGCCGTGAGGCTCCCCTTGCTGACGATGATGGTTGTTCCAATGGTCAGGTCTGCCATGTCTTCTCCTAAAATTGAACCGCCACGCCAGTAGCCTGCTTGATGCCTTCAGCAATTTGCTGAAGGAGTTCCGTCTGGTGCTTCATCTCTGCGAAATTGACGTCCCTGGACGAGTCTTCTCCGCGGAGGAGGCGGTTGAGTTCTCGGGCACCTTCCGACGTCGAGACGTCCGTTGCGTTCAGTGCCTGCCTCGACGGGCCGGACATGACGGCGTTGAAGCGCTCGTCTTGAGCCTGCCCGAGGGGGCCTGCCTTGCGCATCTCCTCCACTTGATTGTCGAAGTATTTCTGGATGAAGGCTGTCCTGGCGACGGGGTCGGCGAACTCGCCGGCTGCCGCGGCCATGTTCTCTGCCGACCTGGAAGCCTCAAGGACTCGGCGGTCCTTGGCCGACATGGCATCTTCGCGGCCTTGGTTGACCCGCGCTCTCTCGGCAGCCTGCGATTCCGTCTTCCGCTGATCCATCTCCGCGATCTGGCGTTTCTTCTCCATGTCGCCGGCGATGTCCTCTTGCGCAGCACGCTCCTTGGCCGTCATGTCAAACACGCGACTGTCACGGTCGGCGCGAGCCGCCGCCTCGACGTCTGCTAGCTGCCTGACCCTGGCGGGATCAACCGCAACGCCATTCGTCGCCGCCTCGGCCTGGAGTCTCGCAAGCTCCTCCTGAGCGCCAGCAATCAGGTCGTTTGCCTTGAGGACGACAGGGTCCATCTGGGCCTGCGCTCGACGTTGATCAAGCTGCGAGTTCGCCTTCGCTACCCGCTCACGATCAACAATCAGTTGCTTTTCCGCCTCGTCGCGGGCCTCCCTATTCGCCTGCGTTGGCCGCCGCATGAACATCTGCTGGCGGATGTCGGCGGTCTGCTCGGATGCGGAAAGGCCGGCCTCTCCGATCTTTCGGGTGCGGCCGAGGAACTGCTCGACGTCGATCGCGGCTTGGGCCGCGGCGGCAGCGAGCTTGTCGACCGCGTCGGCCGCTGCGGCATCGGACTGTGCCTTGTCTCTGGCGGCAGTCGCCGCGGCTACATCCGCTGTTGCAGACTGATTTGCTGCGTCCGCGGCTATCTTCTGTGAGTCAACAGCAACGCGAGCAGCCTCGATATCGGCTTCAATTCTTTTCCTTGCGGCGTCGTCGCCTTCCAAATACGTCTGCCGCTGCGTATTGAGGAAATCTTGCTCTGCGTCTGCGACTCTCTTTCTGCCTTCCGTCTGGATTCGATTAGCCTCGGCAGTGGCGGTTGAAAGCTGGGATGACCTCACGCCGAGTTGGGCGTCAGCGATGTCTTTCCTCGCCGCGGCCCCTACGAGGCCCGAACTACTGTTGGCGAACCTCGGATTTCCGCCCATCTGGCCTAGGACGTCTTTTGAGCCGACGCGAGCGAAGGCTGCCTTGATCCGGTACGAAAGCGTGTCGGCAATAAGGTCGGCGGTCCTGTCGAAGACGGACTTCACCCTCGCTCTGGCGTCGGACGATTCCATGCCCCTACGTTCGCCGGTCTGCTCCGATGCGTTGGCAAGGTCATTCAACGCCCCGGAAAGCTCGGACGACAGTGAATCCAACTCGTTCTGGAATGTCCTAGCGCCAGGAACCCCAGACTCAATCGCCGTGGCGAGGAGTTGGCCCGCGGCCTCAATGCGCATCTTTATCGTCTGAGCGGCCACGACCGAGGACATCGCAAGACCGTCAGCCCAGTCGTTGATCACGCCCTCGGTCGCGCGAATCTGTGCCTCAAGGGCCTCTAGTTCTTTCGACAATGCGTCAAATTGCTCGTTCCACCTAGGGTCAAGCCCAAGCGACTCAAGCATTTTCGCCCCGGTGATGCCCCCCATGGTGGCAACGATACCGGACCTCTTGGCACGCATTAACTCAAGGTCTTCAATCCGCCCCGCCGGAGCGCGACGTGCGTCGGCCTCGGCGAAACGCTCCCTTGACTGCGACTGCTTCAGCCTCTCGTTGCGGTAGATCAACGTGCCCGCGTTGGTCGTGAGAGACGATGACTCCATCGCCCTCTGGATCGCCGCCGTCATTGACCGCTCCGCAACAACTGCCGAGTTCACGCCGGTCAGCCTTGACATACGATTGTCGTAGTTCCCCTTGGCAACGGTCCCTAGCACATCGGCGTTGGCTACTCCCTTCTGTGCTGCCGAAGACATCGCCATGGATTTGGCGAGGTCTCGATACGTTCCTGCAAGTTCCGTGACGGTATTTTTTTGCTTGTCGAGGGCGTCGTTGAGCGCTTTCGTCGTGTCCTCGGCCGTCATACCCCCGGTCACGAACTTGTAGTACGCAACCGCCACCTGGGCAGCAATGACCCCTCCAAGGGCGATCCACAATCCCTTGGTTTTTCCGATAATGAAGCCCATCTGCGTGATGTTGTTGCTGATGGCACGAATCTTCTGCTCGACGCCACCAGTCGCCGACATGAAGTCGTCCACGACGTAGGCGGCCTGCGTGAGGGCCTGACTCGCTTTGTCGACGCCTCCTCGCCCGATGTCGCCGGCTTGATTAACGCCTCCCACGAACGCCTGGGCCTGCGCTTTTGTCATCTTCCCTTCGGCGACCGCCGCGTCAGCAATCTTCTGGATGTGCTTGTCAAGCTCTTCGTTCGTCGCGGCCATTCCGATCTGACCCGACTCGGCTGCTTTGGCAAGGGCGTCGCGGAACTTGTCCACGCCTTGAGCCGCCTTGCCGCCGGCAGACACGCCAATCGCCGCCAGCTTCGATTGAACGGCCTGAAGCTGCGACTGATACTTCTTGACTGACGTGTCGTCGAGGAACTGCCCGAACGTGCCCTTGAACTGCTGGGCATTCGTCAGGTTCTTGACGTTGTCGCTGAGTCGCTTTGCCGCATTGGCGGCAGCGTCAAGTTCCGACTGGGGCGAAGCGTCGTTCAGCGCCATGAACATGGCGCGAACCTTCGCGATCTCGGGTATGAGCGTCGTCTGGATGGGGATCGGCAGCTTTTCGATCTCGCTGTGGGTGGCCGAAATCTTGCTCTTCAGGACATCCATCTGGCGACCGGCCGTGCCGATCATCGGACCAAACAGATCGTCAGCCGTCTTTGGTTTTGGGGGCGTTGGCGGCGCCGGCATTGCTGCGGCTTGCGTCCCGATGCCACCGACGATGCCGGCGAGTTGAGTGACGTCTGCGTCGTTCTTCGCGGAGGGGATCATGCCCTTCACGGCGTTCATGGCCGACTGGGCGTTGCTCTTGGCTGTTCCATCGGCCATCTTTTCGATAGCCGCATTGGCCTCATTCACGGCCTTTTTCAGTTTGTCGATCGGCTCCGAAGGGTCTCCGATAGAGTCGGCGATTCTAGAGAGGGAGTCTTGGAGTGCGTCGGCGCTCTTCTTGGCCTCCTTCTGCTTCTCGTTGAGTTCCTCGGCCTTGGACACCGCCAACTCAATGGCATCCACGTCGGGCTTAACGGTGGCGACGTCGGCGTCTGTGCCCTCAGAGATCGCGTACTCAACCATTGCACTGTTGGCGGCCGTTATGGCAAAGACGGACGCTTTCTGCGCTGCGGAGAGCTTATCGGCGCGGGATAGAAGGCCATCGTACTGAGACCTAAGCTGCGACACAGACTGGGCTTCGCCCGTCATTACTTGAAGCCGAGTTTGTTCCAGGTGCAGAAGAGTCTCCGCGTCCGACTTCGCCTTTGCGGCGTCCAGGGCGGCCTTCTTGTCGGCCGCCGCAGTCACCTCTTTGGCAGCGGCAATCGCCTTCTCGGTGTTGAGGATGTCGGCCTGAGCCTGAGCGAGCGCGGACGCACCGGCGGCCACATTCGCCTGATCCCCAGACGAGATGGCGCTCTCGACTGAGGCAAAAGTCGGCCCAGAGGCCATGTTCACCTGGGCACGCTCTGCATCGGGGAGGGCGCGAAGTCGAGCGAGAAGCTGATCGTATGCGCTGGTGAGTTGCTGGATGTTCTGGGCTTCGCCCGTTGCGGCATTAGCCCGGTTCTGCTGGAGCGCCACGGCCTTCGCGGCCTGAACCTTCGCGACGGCGGCGGCCTCCAATTGGGCACGCTTTTCTGCCGCAATCGCAGCCGACTCTTCGTCGGCGATCGCTTTCGCGGCGGATGCCTGTCTTGCGGCGGCGGCGGCTTGGTCGGCGTCCCTTATCGCCCAGATGCGTTCCTCTTCGTCCTTGGCAGCTTGAATCTTCGCAGCGGCGGCGGCCAGTGCGGCAGCCTTGCTATCTGCAAACTGCTGGTCGAGCTTCTCGTAGCCGACGATCAGTGCGTCGATCTCATCGTTGACCGCCTTAAATGCCGCGGTCGCAGCCTGAAGGTCTGTGGCCGTCTTATTCGTCGGCATCGCGGCGTAGGCGGCCGACATATTCGCGGCCGAATCAGCCAACTGCTTCTGCGTTGTCAGAAGCTCCGATACGCCCTTTGTCATGCGGATGGCAGGGAACGCACCCACCTTGCCTTGGAGGGACGCGCCGCGGTCGAACTCTCTGTTCAGCACCGGCTGCTGATACTTGAAACCGCCACCGCCGCTGATTTGTGACGCACCCTGCGCAGCTTCGGCCGCCATCTTCGCGGCTGCCCCAAAGCTCCTGACCTTCGCCTCGGCCTTGCCAAACTCTTCCGCCGTGACGCTCCCAACGGTCTCCATCTTCGTCTGGAGCATCTGGACGTCGCCCTGCACATCCTTCATGGCGTCGTGCAGCGTAGACTTGATCGCGTGCGACATTGCGTCGACTGCGGCCACGGTCTTCGCCAGCGGCGCCGAAAGCTGTGATGCAACCTCATGCATCTGTTGCATTTGGTCAGTAGCCTCTTTTAGGCCCTTGCCATCAAAGCCCTTGAGTCCGGTGAACTCAAGCGCCGAGGCGGCCTTCAGCGCCCGCTCCAGCTTCTGCACCTCGGTGTAGATGCTGCCAAAGGACTTCCCGGCAGACCGCGAGGCGGTCGCCAAGGAAGCCTTCGTTGCCGACGCAAAGCCTTCGACGTCGCCCTTGAGGCGATTGATCTTGGCAGCAAAATCCCCGGTGTTGACCGAGACGACAGCGGAGATTTTGCCGAGGTAGCCCATCACACCTTCTCGTTGACGTCGTCGCCGGGCTTCCTGTTGAGCTTCATCAGTTCAGCGATGATCTGATCCTGAGTCTGCTCCAGCTTCCGAGACGCTGGTATGAACGCCGACTCGTCGGGGATGTCGCCTCGCTTGTAGTTCCCCGAGGAACACATCACGATCCGACAAATCCTCGCCGTCTGCTGCCAGTGGTCGGGCAACGGCCATCTCTGGTCGAATGCCCACCACTCCATAAGCTCCTGCGAGTCGGTTTCCGCAAGAAGCTGTTTGACCGTCTTGCCGAGAGACAGAGCTAGGCGGAAGTAGAAGCGTCGCTCTGGCCGCTCGGCGAATCTTTTCCCAACTCCTCGACCTTCTCGGGCGTGAAGTAGTTGATCGCCCAGGCCGCGTCGAACACGCGGTTGAGGACGAGGCTCGACTTCTCGCCGAGGGCGGCGACCTGCTCAGGCTTGAACAGGAGAGCCCCCTGCTCGTTGCAGAGCGTCATCACCAGGAATCGCGACCGGAAGGGCTTGTCCTTCTCCTTCGACAGCGACTCCTCAAAGGCGTCGCGGTCGGTGCCGCGGAGGGACTTGACGTATACCGTCCCGCCCCACTCCGGCACCTCGATCGCTTCGATCTTGGAGTCGTCGGCGGCGATGATCTGACTGGCAGAGAGACCGGCCATGAGAAAACCTCGTTCAAGAACCGTAGTAATCTGTCATCACGAAGTTCAAGGAACCTCGCACGACATCGCCAGACCTGACTTCCGTGCTGGCTGATTCAAGAATGACGTTCCGGGTGACGCTGTACCCCGGCGAGCCGAAGACCAGCGGACCCCGAACGCCAATCACCGCCTGGGGGTCGATGCCCCCGGCGATGTGGACATAGTCGACCGTCACGTTTCCGGGGCCTACGGCCCCGGTCGGCACCATGACCGTCAAGTTTGCGGCGTCGTTGATCCCGGTCATGTCAACAATCTCCGCTTTTGGAGCGTTGATCGACAGACCCGTAATGACCGCCACCGCCCCGTTGAAAGTGAACGTGGCGCCTTGCGCTGTAACGCCGGCCATGCTTCACGCTCCCTCCGTCAGGCAACCTTGAACGTGACACTGCCCTTGATAAGATCGCCGACGGAGCCGCCGGTGCTTGCCGAGGTGATCGTCGAGTTGCCCGAGAACGACATCGGCCCGGTGATGGAGAGCGCCCCAGACGTGCCAGCCGTGAGGATGGTCGTCGAGATGACGTCGACAGTGACCTCTCGATTCGTTGCGAACCCACCAACAAACTCCTTGCGGCCGTTCGGCGGGATGCCGAGATGGCTGCCGTCGATGAGGTCTTGCGAGTCGCTGACCTGGACGCTCGTCACCGTCAAGGCCGTACCACCAAAGGTGAACGTGAGACCCTGTGCGGAAATGCCTGCCATTGAAGAAGCCTCCTTGCTGGTTCAGATTGTGGCGTCTTGCCACCGGACCCGGTACATCTGCCGTATTTCGTAGGCCGCCGGAAGTTGCGACCCTTGAACCGTTGGCTCAAGAAAGTCGTCCACCTCCGAAATCAGCCTCATATCTTGTATTGTAGCGTTTGCGAGGGTGCCGATGTATCCATCAAGGAGCAGTCGGACCTCGTCGCCAAGCTCTCTTGCGCTGTCATAGTCACGCGCCCAGCAGCCGAACTGAAGGCTCACCTCCGGCACATAGATCGGGCCGCCAAGTGACGTCTCGCGGCCAATGCTCGCCCGCTTGTAGACGATGAGCGGGAACGCGGCGTCCTTCGGGACTGCGATTGAGTAGACGCCGAAGCCGACGAGCCGGGCGACCCGCGGGGACGCCGTCAGGCGCAAGTGAATGTGTCGTTCTGGCGAGATGATCAATTGAGCCTCGCGTTGATGGCGTTGATCAGTCCGATCTCCAGCGACATCAGGACATCTCCGCTACAGGCGGTGATGACATCCGACATGATGTGGAGGGCGGGCATGGGGGCAATGGTCTCGCCCGGCTTGAGCGTGATCGGGTGTTGCTTTCGCCCGTCCCCACCATCCCCTGGCCCTGCAAAGTCTCGGGAATAGCTGTTTCCTGGGCCACGTTCGCGCAGGCTGCCCATGAGGAAGTAATAGCCGCGGCCGGCGTTCTTGAACTGGTCGTCGTTCATCGACTTGCCAGGGTGGAGCTTCATCCGGCCGTTGATCGACTGGTGGACGTTGACGTAGGTCCGGCGCCCCTGCGTTCCGGGGCGGCGGGGACCACTGCCGAACTCGACCAGCCACGCATGATTACCAGATTCAACGCCCTCTTGCGATTTGTTTCGGCCAGTTTGGCGGGGGCCAATGATGTCGACCGCGGCCTTGCCGCCGCGGCCGTTGTTATACGACCGGCGCACGACCGTCACGGACTTGGCAAGGTTTCCGGTGGCCTCATGCCGCAGGGCCATCTCGCGGTACTCATCCATGACGATCCGCGATGCCTTGCGGACGATCTTGCGCAGCGTCTCGTTGGCCTCGACGGCAGTGACGAGCGAGTTCAGCCTGTCGACAAGCTCTCGGACTCCTGACGTTCGGATCGTGACGAACTGATTCGCCTGCTCAAGGCCCGTCGAGCCGCCGAGGTCGCGCGGCGTCGGGTTGTTCTGCGTGATCGATGGGAGGTTCGCGTAGCCCAGAGCCATCACGTCACCTCCTTTGCCAGAATCTCATGGATCGCCCGCACTTCACGCTCGACGATGCTGGAAATCTCCAGCACGCGGCCCCGCCAGACCAGCCGCCATGTGTGTTCGATGCCGGGGTAGAAGCGGATGCGGACCTTGTGGCTCACGATGGCGTTGGCCTGCATGGCCTGGAGGATTTCGCGGGACGAAAGACCCAAGACGCTGGCCCACACCTCCGCGATGTCCTCCCACTCCAGATTCGCAGACCCCAAGCCCGTCCGGTTCGTCGCCGGCCTCTGGAGAAGCACCCGTTCTCGCATCATGCCGGCGTTGATCATCACCCCACCCACAGTGCCGAATAGGAGCCCTGGCCGCTCACTGACGCCACCGTGACCGTCGCCGTGACCGGCAGGACGGCCAGACGGCCCGAGGAGACGTCGATCGCCCCTGCGAGCCTGAGCGACTGAGAGCCTTCGTTCTTGACGACCAAAGTCGACAGAACCGTCGGGCCGGTGATCGACACCGCCGACGTACCCACAGTCGCTGATCCGATGTACTGAATGACGTTCGGTTCGATGAGAAAGTGGTCGGAGAGGCTGTTGACGACGAACGTCGCCGTGCCCGTGTTGTGGCAGATGAGGTCGACGTCGAGCTTGGAGCGAAGCGTCATCGGAAGTACCTAGTTTGCTACCTAATTCCAGCCCGCTACTACCTAAATACGCCCAGGTCAGCCGCCGCCAGCAGCGTGTCGAACGTCTTCGGGATCGTGCCGTAGGTTCCCGGCGACACGATCTGCCGAGAGTCGTACCAATGGGCGACCAGCATCATGATCAGGTGCTTGTAGATCGGCGGCACACTCGACCCGTCGGTGCCGAAGCCGGCGGTGAAGTTGACGACGACGCTGTTCTCGTCGCCGCGGACGCCCGGCCATGTATCCGACCAGTTGGGATAGATGCGGCCGGGGACCGTGCGGGTGTCGACCCTGAAGTCTCCGGCCGCGCTGCTCTTGGTGGACGTTGCGCCATCCCCAAGGCGATAGGTCACTGTGATGTTGGCCGACTGGAGCATCGGCCGGGGCAGGACGATCTTCCAGACCGGAAACAGGTCGTAGGAGACCTCCCAGACGGTCGTGAGCAGCGTGATGTCGAGGATGTCCTCGACATACTGCCTCGCGACGGCGATCAACACCTGGATGTAGGCGTCGTCAGCCTCGGTGTCGACTCGGGCCTGCACCTTTGCTTCGCCCAGCGACACAGGCTCGACCGCCGGCTCCGTGATTCGGACGAGGCTGCGGAACGCCGTGATCGTCGGCGTAGGCCGCTGCGGCGATCCGAAGATGATGTAGTCCATGGCCTACTTCCTCTTGGCGACGGCCACGGGCGCCGGAGCCGGCTCTTCCTTGGCTTCCTCGATCATTCGTCGGCCGATCAGGATTTCGCACATGCCGGGCGGCCAGTTGTCAAACACCTGACCAACCTCGTAGCCGTCGAATCCCATGAGAATGCGAATCTTCATACCTGCCCCCAAGCCTTCTCTGGTGCCTTCTGGCCGTTCGACCAGTAGTCCGTCGTGTGCTGGAGGACTTTGCACTCCTCCACCGTCCGCGACGGCCAAGTGATCATCAACTCGGCGTGCCCGACGCTGACGTGCGTCGCCAGCCCTAGCTTGTTCCCGTTCTTTGTGAACTGCTTCCAGAAGTGGATGTCGGCGTCCATGTGGCCGCCATCGAACGTGCCCGCGTCGTTGGCGGTCTCGACGAACCACGGCTTCGGCGTGGCCCGCAGGGCCGATGCCCGAATGAGCGTCAGGCCGAAGTGGGCCGTCTCGACCGGCTGCACGGGCTGCTTGAACCACTCGTCGCTGACCTGCGTCTGCTCGTCGGGCGTCGAGCCCGGCAGGGCGAACATGACCGCGTTGGCCTCTCGCTTCACCTGAAGCGGGGCGATGGCGTCCATGCCGCTCCACAGGGCAAGCGTCATGAGGGCCTCGACAGTCTTCGCGCTGAAGATCGTGTCGTAGTCGATCGTCAGCACCCAGTCGGCGTCCTTGACGACCGACTCTATGGCCCGTTGGAGCGACTGACCCCAGTAGGCCCCTGTCACTTTGACCGGCGAAATGCCGTGTGGCGTCAGGGCCGACGCCACGCAGAAGAAGTTGTCGGTGAAGCCCAGCCGCGGCATGGACATGACCGCTGCGACCTTCACTTCCGCCTCTGTATTCCCGATGCGAACCAGCATTTTGACGCTCCAAAGAAGGAGCGGGCGCGCTTCCCTGCGCCTTGCCGGCCATCAATGGCCGTCCCGCGTAAGATCAGCCGACCACCCAACCGATGACACCGGCGTCCGCAGCGGTCACGGGCGCGTTCTCGCCGCGGTACAGGCGGGCACAGACAGCGACGTTCACCGCGGTCGAAGGCGTGCAGGTCAGCTTCAGGTAGCGCCGTGTGGCCTTCGCATCCACGTCGAGCTTGTAGGCGACGGCGGTGCTGGTGGTCGCCTGGGCGATCGTGAAGTCGGTCCCGCCGGTGAAGCCCGAGACGGCGACGTAGGTCGAGTCGTCGCTCGACTGCTCAACCTTCAGCACCGACGCGAACGTGGTGGCCGCGTTGGCCGCCCGAACCGCGACGAAGCTGACGCCGTCGTAGCCGAGGGTGTCGACGGTCAGGGTCACGGCCGAACTGGCGACGGCGGCGGGGAGGGCCACCGCCATCTTTTCCATCTGTGCATGGATCATTGCTCTGATTGCTCCTGTGAAAGGTCTAGTGGGGTAGGTTCAGGCTCAAGACGCAGCGGTCTTGAGGGCGATCACGGGGCCGGCGATGTCCGTCCCGGCCGGGTCTTTCGTGCCGAGGGTGTGATGGACGATGTCGAACCTCATCGTGCCCTGGAGGAGAAGCTGATCGGTCGTGGCGTAGACTTGGTCGTACATCCGCACCGAGAAGTCCCGGCGGCGAGCGTAGATCGAGGAGAGCCCGAGGTTGCCGAACAGCACCTTGACCTGCGAGGCGTCGGTGCCGAGGGTGCTGTTCATCACATGGATTTGCTCCACCGGGTAGCCGAGGAAGCTCTCGGTCACACCGCCGCCGATGTCGGTCTGGGTGTTACCGCCCGAGGCGTAGCGGAGACGGGCCATCGAGGCAGCGTAGCCGGCCGGGGAGATGTAAAACCGGGCACCCTGGCGGGCGTACAGCGGGAGCTTGCCGATGAGCTTGAGGAAGTCGTCGATCGTCAGCGTCTCAAACGAGACGTGGCCGGTGGTGGCGGTCTGGAGGGCCGCCGGGGAGACGTTGCTGGCGAGCTTGTTGACAAGCCCGTAGATGCCGCCGTAGGTCGAGCTTCCGTCACCGATCCATCCGCAGCCGTCGATCTGAAAGGCAAGCGAGGTAGCGAACTCAGCGGCGACTGCGTCTGCCATGGAGATCAGGCTGTCCTCGACGACCTCCGAAGACATCCGCGTGGAAACGGCGAGCTTCTTGGCTACCAACTGCACGTTGGAATAGCTGGGTTGGCTCTCGGTGGAGGCGACGCCTTCGCCGATGAAGTAGGCCGTGGTGCCAGTCACCCGCTTCGGGATGATCATGGTGTCGCGGTTCATCGTCACCTTCTCGACGCTCGACGCGGCGAAGGTGCCGTAGGTCTCGACGAGCCGGATCACGCGAGCAGCGAACTCCTCGGGGACGAGGGCGCCACCGGCCGAGTTGGTGTTCTCACCGAGGGCACGGGCCTCGACGTTGTGGTCCTTGCACCACTGGATGTCGTCGGCGTTCTTGAAAACGTGGGCCTTGAGCCACCGACCGCAGCGGTAGGCGGTCTCGACGTCCTCGGGGCGCTCGTTGAAGGCCCGAAGCTGGGTGTGATGGGGGACGTGAACGCCCCGAATCTCCAGGTCAGCGAGGGTCTTCTTGGCCCGAAGTTCCCGAGTCTCCGGCTCCTGCGGGGCAGGGGCGGCGGGGGCGGTCGCTGCGGCGGGAGCGGCCTGCTCGATGGTCGAGCGAAGCTCCGACTCCTCCTTGGCGATGTTGGCCTCAAAGGCCAGCGACTGCCGGACTTCGCCCGACTGAGTGACGAGGGACTTCAGTTCTGCGTCCTGCTCGGGCGAGCGCTCGGTGAGATTGGAGAGCGCCCGCATCTGATTGGCGACGGCGGCGGCGCGATTCTGGAGGCTCTTGAGATTCTTCGACATGGTCGGCTTGCTCCTGATTGGGGCCAGCCAACGCAAAGGTGCGACGGCTGGCGGGTGATTTGCCCGCTAGCGCGCCGCGACCTGAATCCTCAAGTCACTCGCACTGCTCTTCGCAACGTCCGTCGCGAAGCATCAATGTCTGATACTTTTATACTAGCGAACTGTTTCGTCGCCGTGCAAGTAAGTCTCAAGCACAATGGCGTCGAGCGCCGCGATGGATGCGTTGATCTCCGCATCCTCTCGCTGCTTCTGCGTCTGCGCCGGGGGTGCGGTTGCTTCGGGCTCGGTAACAGCCGGCTCGCTCCGCTTCTC
>Ga0114969_10001410_pt1 | contig 20420 bp, 19 predicted proteins | sample M_130807_MF_Meta_FD_87316 | JGI IMG/M metagenome (GOLD analysis project Ga0114969, IMG submission 87316) | Freshwater microbial communities from Lake Montjoie, Canada to study carbon cycling - M_130807_MF_MetaG | ecosystem: Environmental > Aquatic > Freshwater > Lake | place: Lake Montjoie...
CAATACAATCCATTTAGGATAATATGTTATTTTTTTAATATCATAACATATTATAATACCATGCCTCTTCCCGCCAATTACGCATATTCTACTTGGGTCTTGAAATCCAAGCAACCCAAACCAAAGTTCGAACATAGTCTCGCTCGAGGTGACGGAGCAGATATAGAAACAAGCAATATCATCGAGCATAAGTATCGTGTCCCCAAACCCCAGAAGCATATTGTTCAGACCACCGAAGCAGCGTACGCCAACTTCGTCACAAAGTCGAAAGAGAGTGTGAAATCTTTCAACTACTCGAAAGTAGATCAACTCAAAGTTCAGAACAGCGTCGTCTTGAATCTGCACGATGAATCGTCTACCTTAGAACGACTCGACAAATTATACGATGTAAGAGACGGTTACGCAGTTTGAGAAATCCTTAAAATAAAATGAGACCATCTATCCTCTCGCTTTATTTAATCAACCAATCAGAATAAATGAGACCATAATACCGTCACAGTCTCTATTTTGCCCCTATTTAAACTGATATTGCCTATTTTGGTTAATATATATTGGAATATTGAATATAATAGTGCTTAAAACGGTAATAAAATTAATTTTATTGCGTAAAATAGCATACTACAGTCTGTATATCCAATATTTATATGCCTTTTTCGGTTAAATTAGATTAAAATAGACTGATTCGACGGATTGTGACCATATATGCTCTCATTATGTACTTGATTGGATAATATTTATATGAGACGATAATCAGTCACATAAATATTATTTAAGAATTATAATTGCTGACGCTTAGACCCGAACTTGTCAGCAGTCTTATCGTATAAATCTTTGAGACTGTCTACGATGTAAGTATGCTCTTCGTCAATCTCTCGCATTACACGAAACTTATTTACCTGTGCCTCGTGGTGTTCTTTGGCGTTCGCATAAATGACACCTATATTCTCCTCCATGTCTTTCGAGAATGCAGCGAAGTATATGTTCTCCGCCTTGACAGGTAAGGCGTGTAACAAGTCGAGAGATTTGGATATGAGGACAATCTTGCCCTTGAATACCGAGCATACATTTACAATATGCCGTTTGATTATCGAGTAGGCGAGCATAGCATCGATCGGATTTACACCCGCTGGTGCTTTTGCCATCTCTTCAGCATCTTTCGGCACTTGAAGAGTTTGAAGCAGACTGTCGCAGTCGATGTACACGACATCTGCGTTGGGGAGAGTGAGTTTGGAACACATCGTCGTTGTGCCTTTCAATAAGACGAGACCACGAACACGCTTCGCTAGTCGACGCTTATTATACCAATTTGAAACCCACTCGAAGACTAATGAGGAAGCGGGCGACCCTGCTATTGCCGAGACTCCCGATCCTATTGCGTAAAGACCTGCTGACTCCATTATAGTAGTTTATAACATATTATAATATAATAATTTACAATATGTTAGTCTAAATCAAATCATACCCTTTGATATAAGAATAGATTTCAATTGGGCAACCATTCGTTGCTGTTCCACCATCTGCTCCTCGAGTGTCGTGATCTTGGCGAGGTCAGCGTCGTTATGCACAGAGCGACCGTCGTCGTGATATACCTGCGATGCGGCAGCGGTGACTGGTGCTGCGGGGGGTGGTACTACATAATCACTCCCAACAATAGTTTCTGTTCCACCAGTAATTTTGTTAATACAATAATGACCCAGATAATCATCATTCTCTCCCCAGAGTTTGTAATCATCTCCTTCCATCAAAATCTTATGCTTTGTGTAGTCGCCATCTTGTTCCGAAAATATGCACTTGATGATTGCGTGGTCTTTTGGTTTGACTTGAACTGTTCTTATCATCAAGACACTTCCTAAATTGGTTTGAAAGTTAATAATGCCGTACATTTATATAATGAATATATTATATTTTCCTGTGTTTCAACTACCAGGTAGATTTTTCATTACTCTTGTAATTCTCATATGACAAGGATTATTTGATGCGTAGTTACTTCCGCTTGTCCAAAGTGATAAACTACGGGATCCGTTAAATTGTGCAATTGAGTTTTGTGTTGCCCCTGCATAGGTGATGGTAGACCTATGCCAGCGGGCAGATGTAGTAAAACCTCTTGTGCCTGTTGGTTGGAAGTTAAATGTCAGAGACCCTTCTAACATTAACCGATTATAATTTGACGATGATGGTGCGGGTAATGCTCTCAAAGTTCCTTTATATGATGCCTGAAAACCACTAGTATTTTGAGTATAATATAGTGCCGAGTGTGAATCAGTTCCGACCTCATTAGTAGTGCCGATTATGACCTGATACGCAAGTTGATAATTACTGAGAGTGAAATCATTATCCCAGCAAAAATAAACCAATATTGCTGAAACTGAACCCTGATTTATTACGAACTCGATGTCGTAGTTGTAATTATCAAAATCATAGGTTGAAGTTCCAAAATAATACTGATTGTTGGAATATCCAGCAACACTATTAATTGATGCGGGCGTACCTGCATATACAGTTGGTGAAACTACACTTGATCCTGATGATGCAATAGTATATGTTCCAAAACCATTTGGCGTAACTGTAATATTTGTCCCTGCTACTAACTGTCGTACATCAGTTGGCGTATCATAAATAACCCACGACCTGCCTGATTCTCCAGCAACACAAGCGTAACCACCAGTTGCATTACAAGCGATAGTTTTTAGAGCAGGTGCTGAAGGTGATCCTAAAAGTGCTGTTGAGTTTGTCAAGAAGGTTCTACCATAGTCCTCACTATACCATACCCTATCAGAAGCAGTTACAAGACAGAATTGTCCATTTGCCGACATACAGCAACCACCAACGGGAATAGCAGAACTGCTACTATAAATATAATTCTTACCATAATCGGTGCTAAAAAGAATACCTATTGATTGATTTATTGCGATTACATATTGTCCTGTTGCAGAACACGCCATTCCTGTTAATGTGAGCGAGTAGTTGGAAGGCATCGTCGGAGAGTTAAACGAGACACCATAGTTATTCGAATACATAACCCGTCCTACTATTGGAGAGACCCCACCCTGACGAAACATAGCAAACTGGTATTTTCCATCTGCCGACATAGCGACATCATCGATAGGTATTTGTGATACTCCCTGTAAGGATTGTGATGTTGTAGTTGCACCATAATCGGTTGAACTATATATAACAGCAGCACCAGCATACGATGCTAATCCTCCAACTCCAACAAGGATATATTTACCATCTTGCGAACACGCTATTTTGCTGTAATTTACTTCTCCTGTTAATGTTGGAAAGGTTGTTAGATACGATACTGAAGCACCAAAGGTAGAATATATTGCATCGTAATACAATATTCTATATGCTGAACTAATGTAATATCTACTACCAGTTCCCGTCAGACAAACTCCCTTCAAATAAAGTGATGATAGAGTGGTATTACCAAAGTTTACACCCCAATCCACGCTATACCTCAATCGGTCTTGAGCAACCAGCAACTGATATTGTCCCGTATTTGAAATACAATTATCAATATAAGTATCAGCGGTGTTTACATTTGATGCGTTGTACAACCATGAGTACTGTGTGTTAAACCAGAATGGTTTGGTTGGGAGTGCGGCAGCAGCACTTATCAAGTAACCAGGATCACTATCATTTGCTGATGCGGTCGCACTAATAGTAACCGCTCCTGATGCGTTTGCTACTGAAATCCCTGTGCCTGCATTTATTGATTTCACATTCCAGTTTGTAATCGCCGTTGGTGCGATTGTCCCAACACTCGTGATATTATTACCATTCATGTTGATTGAAGTGTTGGCGGTATTTCCTGCGGTTAGAACCTGTGCTAGTGTGGACGCACCAACGGAACTGATAGATGTTGAGAGATGAGATAATGCCCCATCTTGAAATGATAGGACGAAACTATGACCTGTTGTGCTTCCGCTGGGTTGGATAAAGAATGGTTCAAGTTGGATTTTTGAATAATCGGTATAATCACTAATATCATAGGAATTAAAAGAGAAAGGCATTTCCAACTGATATATCGTAGATACTCCATTAGTCAGGGTTGTTCTATTTGAAGTCCCATTATAAATGAGTGTTTTTGTTGTCGCCGCTAGTTTATATACAATATCCGTATCGCTACGCATTAATGCCTGACGCATTTGCGAACCAGTCATAAAATTATCAGTTAATACCAATTTGAAAGAATACGATGTTAGAGTGAACGCATCTATCGTAACTCCTCCTGAAGCAGTAAATGTTCTATCAGCAGTTACATCACCTGTTGTGGTTTGTGTTGGGAAAGTATATAATGTTGTTCCAGCACTATTAACCATCGAAAGCGTCAGCGTAATATTCTCCACACCAGTTGGTGATGATATGGTTCTCAATTGTGGAATGACGACTTGATACAGCGTAATACTTATATCATTCACAGGCACAGGGATTGGTTTTGTTGATAGAAGTTGATAATTAGTCGTGTTGCTTCCTGATGTGTATATCAAGGATTTATCAACTATGAACTGGGTTGATGGTGTCGCTCTTTCTACGATATGGTAGAGTTTGGAAAACAGATAAGATGGTTGATTGGCGGTCAATAGACCAAATAAGTCAGCAGTATAACTACCCGCTAAGACGAGATTTGCCGAACTCAATATATATCCAGACTTGAACTCACCCATAGCATAAGTGGTGTTGTTGGCGTAAGCATTCCTCGTGATTGTCGTTTTTGCGGTTGAAGAATAGGTTGTAGTCAGAGTATTTGTGGGTGATGTATTTGTAACGCTTGTTGCGTTGGTTAGAATGAAGGTAGTACCACCTCCACTACCACCGCCTCCGCTTCCGCTGCTATTAATCGTGTAAGTGCCTGCGTTGCTGGATAATGAAATACCTGATCCTGCCGCTAGTTCTTTTACATTCCACCCAGTAATTGCGGTTGGAACAAGTGTGGTTACATTTATAGATGGTGTGGTTATATTATCATGGTTAATTCTAGTCACACTTCCTGCGTCCTTGCACACTTTAATACCATCGGCGAGTTGCGTATGGTCTACTATTAACTTGCTAGTCGCATCGTATCGATTTGCGGTTGTGGCGGCATTTCCAATCTGTACCTGTGATGTTGCTTGCGAGTTTAGAACATTCAACGCATCGTGGGCGTTTGCTTGGAGTTTGCCTGTCCCTACTCGGAGTTTGATCGCACCGCCTGTCGTGTTGCTTATACGAAGTTGCGATCCATCAGCACCCGAACCAGCGATTAATTCGACATCGTTGTTACTTATCTTCAAAGCATTCACATTATCCATCGCCTCCGTCAACGCCCAATTGATATTGCTAGGTGAAATATTATTTGCTTTGAGAAGTATCTCACCGTTGAATGTCTGCATTTTAATATCACCCAGTAAAGTCGTCTTGCTGATATGTCCTTTGGCGAAGAATGTTCCCTCTTTAGGTACTATATCAAGACCAATAGAAGTGTCAAACACAGTAAGGGATTTAAGTTTCGCACCTTGCGTTGTTTCCACCTCGCCGTTTTTGATTAGACCGCCTGCCTCATCGACTGCCTTCATAGACCACAAGTCGCTATAACTAAAATTTGGAATGCTACTAGTAAGTGCGAATGATGCAACCCACAGAGGCAATCCGCTTGTAGATATTAATGATAGTAATTGTGTCCATGTAAGAGCAGATGATTTTGTAAGGGATTCCCATCTAGCATCACCAGTATAGAAATTACCTTGTAGAGTGGTGTTTGTGTTTTTGGATATGGTTCGCTTACCTATCGTGATTTCGGTAGTGGTCGCTCCAACCTCTGGTGAATCAATACTGCCGATGTTGATGCGATTGTTTCTCGCCCCGATATTGACTGCTGTCTGTGATCCCACGCCAAACTGACTCCCTATCTCGATTTTGTCGATTGCTTCTATTGTGTTTAGATGTCCTATACTCCACACCTGTCCATTTAGTGCTTGTATAACAATCCTATTATCGGCGTAATTTCCTGTGCTTCCCATCGTGCTTGAGTTATTGATGCTTGCTATAGAGTTCGTGCCTGTGCTGAGCGACATCTGTCTTTTGACTCTATCGTTGATACTGACTTGGAATGTACTAGCGGTTGCTGCTCCATCGTTGCCTTGAACTGATGTTACATATTGCGTCTTGGTATTGACTAGTCCGATGCTTGTATCATTACCATCTATACGGGTTTTGAGTGTTGCATTACGATTGTCGTTATTAATAACCCACGAATCCGTGAGTGCTGTTGTATCCAAATAAGTAAGTTTTGTAGTAATATTATCAATCAAACTTTTAAGAACTGAATTACGATTTGTATCATCGACAACCCAATTGCCCGTTAATCCTGTAATATCGATTCGATTGACGATTGCTTTGAGTTCGACAATCTCGGCATCTGTTAGAGCGTGTTCTAGTCCCGCTGCTGCTACAAACTCATTAATACTCATACCATTTATCCATAGTTGATTTACATTCAAGGCGTTAATCTGGTATATACCTGCGTTGCTTGGTTTTAGCGACATTTGATAGTTTAATATACTGCTATATAAAAATACGGCGGTTTAGTCTAAATTAAAATATTATTTTAATATATAACAACATAATAAAGATGGATCGCCAAGCAGACCATAAGGTAATCAAGTCTACTAAACACTTCATCAGCGTTAGTAATGCAGATTCAAATGACTACGGGACGAATGGGTTCAATCCTGGTCAGATGTACATATCGTTTAACAATTCGGGGATTACAAATGTTCAATCATACAACGATTCGACCACTACCAATATGCGACCCATCAGTTTTTCTGCTGATGTTTTTTATAATAATGTCGCCCAATCATTTCGTAACAATCGTTTTCGTATATCAACCATCACCGATGATGCATCGCCCGCTATTCGTGTCGGTGCTGTTAGTGAGGCAACCGCTCCCATCACAGTCTCAGTTTCCAACTACATTTATAAAACTGGTACTGAATTGGCGACCGCCCTTCAAACCGCCCTCAACGGCAAATTGATTGCGTGGATCGCTGGGAATGTAATTAATAACTTTACTGTTGTATTTGATGGTGCTACTAATACATTCACTCTTGGTTATACTGTTGCTGCTCCCGCTGGTATTGCCGCTCTCAACCCTATCCTCGTCCTCACTACATCATTCGTTGATACAGATACTCTTGCTTACGACAGTTCTCGCATCTGGGGAACGACTGGTTCTGTGATTGGCGGGGTTTATGTCTCTGGAACATTCCAACTCCCTTACGCTAATCGTGTTGCTGGTCTGGCGTTGCCTTCATTTGTGGATCTGAATACCGTCCAAGTATTTAGGGTGCATTCCAATATCAGCAAGCGATTCTTTGCGAAGATTGGTGCTGCTGGTGCTTCTGCAGCACAGAGACCCTTGAGTTTAACCGATATTCTCTTTGAAATCCCGTACGATGGTATAATGGGTGCTACTTTGAATCACGAGTTCGCCGATGACCGCTATTATCAGGAAGTCTCATCTAACATCGATGAGTTGCGTCTTACCATTACGGACAACAAGAATAATGTGGTTACATTCACGAACAACGCCGAAGTCAATTTCACCTTTTCTATCGACAGGCAGATTATCGTACCTGATAATGAGGAGCGGATTAAGGCGTTGAGTGACTATAACCGATTCCGTTCTTATTAAAGACCGTTCCGCCGGTCGCACGGATTTTTGCCGATTTAGGAATAAAAATATTGATATATTTTTTATATACATATATATAAAAAATAAATGACCTTTTATACTATAAAAAAATGTGTGTTCGGATTCTTCGATAAGATACGGTATTACCTATGCTGTTGCGACTGCTGGAAGATGCAGGGCGGAGCGGGGTGATTAGTCTTTGTCTTCCTCTTCTTCGCTTTCTTCTTCTTCGCTTTCTTCTTCTTCGCTTTCTTCTTCTTCGCTTTCGTAACAATACTCGCAGAACCAATCGTCGTCTTGGTATGATCCGCAACTCATTCGTTCACCGCAATTGCAGCAACTCTTGTAGGGGTAGATGTTGGGAGCATCACGCTTGTCCACGCCAGTCTGTCTTGCTATGAGATCCGCATATTGTATGCTAGTTACGAGAGCGTTGACATTTCCAGATTTGTCGTGGTCTTCGAGGAACTTGATTCTTTCTTCATAATTGGCGACGATTTCTTCCACTTCCTTTTCGAGTTCGGCGATGTGTTGGTTCAGTTGGTCGATTGATGACATTCTAGTTGGTGTTGGTATGCTTGACTGCTGTAGTACCTCATATCCAATAAAATCATTTCAATTTTTTCTGAAATCAATTGAATTGCTAATATCATCATATTTCTTGAAAAAAAAGAAGACTTACCCTGCCTCTGTGTCTCGTGACTTACTGCTCGGACTTGTGCTTGAAGAGTTGCCTGATGTTGTAGAAACCGTCTTTCTTCTCTAGTCGGTCAAGTCGACCAAAGCAAATTGCGAAATGTTCTTGCGTGATGCGAAAGTTGCCTTCGTAATGAACTGGGGTGTCGCCGAGTTGCTTGACTGTTCCGCAGTAGTATCCATTTGCGGTGTAGTGTGCAAGAGATTTCACGCCCTTCTGGTTGGTGTACTCGTGAATTGTGGTCTTGATGCCGAACAACTCGGAGTTCATTCTCCCCCAGAGTTCAGCGGGATTTTCTTCCACATATTTCCAGATATTTTCTTTCAGTTCTTGCTCCTGCTCCTCTTCACACACCACCCTCAAGTGTGTCTTCCACATATAAACGAGGCAATTCAGAGTGTGATTGCCGATTTCTTTCTCATAGTTCTTCAATCCCGATTGTCGTGCGATTTGAGATTTCAAACCGTATTCCTTAGATTCTTGTGCTGACGCCATTATAGTTTGTGTTGGTATGCTTGACTCTGTAGTACCTCATATCCAATAAAACCATTTCAATTTTTTCTGAAATCAATTGAATTGCTAATATCAATTAGTAATGTATTAAAAAATTGATATAAATATTTTTCTCTATTATATTTAGGAAGAATCAAATAATGCAATCCGAGACAACTGAAGAACTACCAACCCTAACCAGAGAGGAAAAGTGGCGGGTGTACGACGCCTACTGGAAAAAGCGGAAATACGACAGCGATCCCGAGTTTCGTGAAAAAACCAGAATGAGAGCATTAGCGAGTTACTATCGACGAAAGCAACAAGCACAAACTACGGCATAATCCCGTCAATATCATATTTGGATTTCTTTTTTTTAAATCCAAATATTTAGGAATATATAGAGAAAATTGATTTAAATAAATATCTTTACTCTATATAAGAACGACCAGAATATGACCTCCAACGCTGACCTACGCCAACAGTATCAAGAGTTCCTAACTCTTCACAAGACCATAAAAGGTCAGCAAGTTTCAACGCATACCAGAATGCCTGATAGTTCATTAGGTGTTTATGGTGGAGCATTTACGATTAACGATGACGAACTTCCAGAGTTCAAGAAACTTTACACAGCATATATCGGCACAGGAAAACAGGAATATCTTACAGAAGCACAATTTGACGATGGCGTGATTGTCGTTGATTTGGATTTTCATTATGCACCGGAGATTGAAACCCGTCAGCATACCGATACGGATATTGGTACATTAGTGGAGACTTATGTGGAAATGCTAGAAGACTTGATTGTTATAGATGGTACACTTTCATTCGAGATCTATGTTTCACAAAAGTCGCATATTAATATGCTCGATGATAAAACAAAGGACGGCATTCATATTTTATTTGGATTGCGTGTTCCTCGTATCGTGCAGAAGGCGTTACGGAAATCGATGCTCGATGAATTACCGAATGTCTTCGCACATCTTCCACTTATCAATTCTTGGGAGGGTGTTTTAGATGAAGGTATTACCAACGGTAAAACCAACTGGACTTTGCTCGGTTCAAGAAAACCAGCAAACAAACCATATGAAATAACACACGCATTTCGTGTTGATTTTGCCGATGTATCAATTACGCCCATTCCTTGCGACAAGATCGACAAATCTAAAATATCCGTTAGATGTAAGGATTTCCCGATGGTCTCATATGCTAAAACTAATGATATTATTATGTCGATTATTTCACAGAAAACCACACCATCATCGTCACCACAAAAACGCAACTACGAAATATCCGCAACAACTGCCGATGAGTTCGTAGCATCAATCCCTGATGAAAAAGCGGAGGGATATACTACTTGGGCGTCTTATGTTTGTATGCTTATCCGAAAGTATCGTGAAACTGTTACTTGCGATGAGATGCGTTCGATTATCCATACATTCAGTATGAAAAGTGCGAGATATAATGAGCGTGATGTCGATGATTGGTTAGAAAATAAATATGATGATGATAAGTTTCCGGAGGATATGCGGTTCCCTGAACCACCGGTAAATACAATTACACCAGCGATGCGTCAGGAGGGTCGTGAATTGTTGCATCAGGCAGTCCTTGTATCACATGTTGAACAACAGGTACAAATTGAAGAATATGGAAATACCGATGAAGACTTTTCAGTCATCGCATATAAAAGATTGAAAAGTGATTATGTGTACTCGAAGGGTCAATTGTTTCACAAGGAGGGATATATATGGTCGAATGATACGAAATCATTCCAGTCGGCATTACGCACAAGCATCATCGCCCTTAAATTGAAAAAACGAGTAGTCAAGGAGGTCAAGGGCGGTTCAGTTACTACCGAAGTCTTATATTGCGAGATGGTAAAGAATCTGAAGAATGTTTGTGTTCTTACAGAGGATAAAATAATGAGTAATCAAGATCCAGAGTTTTACGATAAACTCCATGTTACTACGCTTGGAAAGTTATGCTTTGATGACGGTGTCTACGACTTTCGCCGTAAAGCATTCTTCAATTGGAATAGCGAAGAATTGAAAACTAACCCTGTTTATTCGTTGGTTAAAATCCATAGACCATTTCCCCAAGCAGGAACTGTTAAGCAGTTTTTTAAGGAAACTTGTTTCGATAAGATATTCAACGAAAGTATGGGTGCAGAAAATGCGAGGCGATGGGTTGAGTTTCTGTCTCGTGCTATTGCTGGTGAGTTACAGGATAAACTATTTGCGACACTACAGACGAACCGTGATGCATCGAAGGGTGTAATGAATGATTGGTTAATGTCGGCATTTGGTGATTATGTTAAACAGACTGAAAGCAAAAACTTCTTGATTCAAAGAGAACGAAGTGGTGGTGACGCAGCAAAAGAGAATGCTTGGTTGGTTGATTTTCAAGTTGTGCGTTTGATGCTCGTACAAGAGTTTCCATTAGATATGAAAAATAAGGGTCTTAAAATAGACAGCAAAACTATAAAGTCGATCAATTCTGGTGGTGATAAAATCGAGGGTCGTAAAAACTTCAAAGATTCTATGACCTTTAATATTCAATCATCAACTGTCTTTATGGTGAATGACCTTCCTGCATATTCAAGTGAAGATGTTCTTGAAAAGTGTATTCAAATAACATCAACTGTACAATTCAAATCTCAAGAATATATTGATAATGAACTTAAAGATGCTGAAGGGAATCTAGAACTTTGGGCGTTCCGCAAAGCAAACCTAAAACTTGCCGATCAATCGATTAGATTAAAGGTTAAACAAAATGACTGGGCGGACGCTCTTGTTAGAATACTGATAGATAATTATAAGGATACACCAGTTGTAATACCAAAGGCATTAATTGAAGGAGAACAGGGTATGCGTCTCGATGAAAGGGTTTTATCCAATTATAACTTGACCGGTAGTGATGCACACTTTGTTTCAAATGAAGGTTTACGAGAATATGCTGATGAATGTGGTTGTTCTTTAAAGAAACTAAAAGCACAGATTATCGGTATGAATAACAAGATAAGAGAAGGAATACATAAGGAAGGTACTAAACAGTTGAAGGGATTGCGTGGTATAACTGTTAAACAACAAGAAGAATAATATATGAGACTGTAATATGGTAAGGGTGACGATTCTATTCCTTAAGTATTGAATATTCAAGTAGTGGGTGACGATAGGTGACGATGGGTGACGATTTTATCCCTTATGTAAAAGTTTCTACTGGGTTTTTTAAAATATATTAAAAAGGTTTGCATAAGGAATAAAATCGTAACCATCGTAACCAAATCGTCACCCGTCGATATTTAGGAATATATAGAGTAAAATGATTTAAATAATATCTCACTATAAGTTATATAATAGTAATTGAAATGATTAAACAAACACACGGAGATTTTACCAAGTATCCTAAGATATTTGCGAGAGCATATTGGAGTGCTTTTCAAGGCGAAGCGAAGAAGGAAATAAACGACAATCGTAATGATTTCGTAGAAGAGTTTGGAATTAAGGGTCACTACAAGATGCCGAAGTATATGTATAAGAGGTTGGAGCATTTGATGGATCGTAATACTAAACTGAAAATAGATCACATCGAAACATATAAGACGGACGATAATGAATGCGTGATTGTAAATAGTCCGTACTATGTGATGCAAGAACAAGAAGAGGCACTACTATCAAAAGGTTATGTTAAATACAAACCTCTATACAACAACGACGCAGTAACATTCATCTATGTTACGCATATTGGAAGGATTTAATAATATCGTTATAATGTAGAACAACACCCTACATTATGACGCAACTAGAAAGGTTTTTACTAGAAAAAATTAATGAACCAAATTGCCCTGTTCATTTTGTCCAGATATACCATTCGCTATTTAGGAACTAAAAATATAATCTCTCGAAGTATATAAATGAAAGCAGAATGTTTTATGGTTATGGTTTTGTTTGCAAGCGTTGCTGCTGTTCCAGTCCTACACCAACCGATAAGCAACCTGACGCACCATCACAAGTCGTCACACCACCTGCCGATGTCCCATCTAGTTCAGCGGACGCTGAACGATTCGAGCGGAGCGTCGAAAGTACCCCACACGCTCCGCCCAGTAGTCCCGTCATACAACCAGTCGCACAACCAGTCTACCCAGATCTTCCGACACTTAACCCAAGTCTTATCAGGGAAGACACCACCTTCACAGTCTAAAAAAGTGGAAGAGTTCGCAAAGAAACTCCGTGCTGATATGGAAGCACAAGAACGAGTCCTGAATGTTTACATCAAGACAATCAAAGATAGGCACTCAACCACCGAATCCAAGTTGAAAACCGTAAAGATTATATTAAAGGGACTTAAAGACGAAATCAATAATGCGACCAAGTATGCGAACGCATATCAGTCACAGGACACCGACCTAACTAAACAGGACACGATGTACAGAGTAGAGTATGAGAAGTCAAAAAAAATGTATGATGACGAGGCGGCAAACATACGGTTCGAGAAACAGTTCCTCGATGAGATTATTAAGTATATCCAATTGCGGAAGTCTAACTGTCCAACCAAGTAATCGCATTAGGAAGACCAATCTTGTAGCAGTAGTAGAAGCAATCAAAGTTGCAGGCGTTCTTGGACGGAGCAACAGCACCATCAACAATCTTTGTGAATTGAATCCTCTTGCGTGGAATGATGATCTGTAGGTCGTTGTCTCCGCAAAACAGGCGGCGGACATATTGCGTGTTGATTTTGGAGGAGGGCATAATCAGAATGAATGGTTTGTTGAGACCACGCAACCTTTCCAATATCTCTGGACACATCGTAAAGGGGGGATTGGAAACCACGATGTCGCCCCTGTCGTTTTCAAAGAAATCAATTTGCTCGTGTACGACGCTAAATCCCAACTCCGTCAAATACTCACCGCTCTTACCGTCTCCATAGAATGCCTCCCAAATCACCTTATCCTTCGGAATAATGTGTTTGATATTGTCCCACGCCGACTTGGGAGTCATATAGTCGTCGTGCTTTAGGAATGTCTTTGTATGGAAACCTGCCATCGTGGAATGCTTATATATATATTAGCAATATTTTCATTTCAATTTTTTTACTTCCAAACAACACGGTCGAACGAGAAGATGGATTTTTCAATCGTATTGTCCCAAACAATACAAGCACTCATACCATACCACTTGAAGACCTTACACATATGAAGTGCCTTGATTCTGTATCCTGCGTTTTCCATCATCTCCATTCGTCGGGCAGTCAAGTTCTGAACCCCGATCAAATATGAAATGACTCGGGGTTTCAAACTGATAGACTTCTCCAATACCTTATCGATCATCGAGTAGGGTGGGTTGCTACAAATCACCGTTGGTTTCCCGTCGTATTCAAAGAAGTCCTTGCCCTGTAAAATCTCCGTCCAGTCCTTGTGTTCTGTCGGGAACTGATTGTAATACTACCCATCATTCTTAAATGGGTCAAACCAGACATCATCTGCCCGACCGTCGATCATGTCTATATGTGTCTTCGCCAGTTGTAACGGTGTGATAAACACATCGTTCGCCGTGTCTCGTTGCTTGATATTATGCGAAATGGAACTCGTCATCGTGGAATGCTTATATATATATTAGCAATATTTTCATTTCAATTTTTTTATCTTTTCATATATCGGTAGTAGTCGATAAGTTGCAAGATACTACCCTCCACCCAATCAAATTGCTTGTTATAAACTAACAAGCAATTATACAATATCTAGTTATTTAGGAGAAGAACGCCAACGCCATATTGCGAGTATCTTCTAGTTTGCGGTCAGCACCAATCATCGGTCTAATCGACTGTTTCTGATTGCTATGAAGCACACGAGGAGGTCTAGAAAATGGAACAGGAGCAGGAGGTTCGGGAGCAGGTTCATCTTCGTACTCAGGGGGATTGTGGATACTCTCTAGAAGGGACTGGAATGCCTGCGGGTTGGAGGGTTCACGGTAAATCTTCAATTTCATATAAGGCATATCCTTCTTTACTACCTTACTCTTTTTCTTGGGTTTCTCTTCCTCCTCCTCCTCGTCGCTCGATACAGGCAGGCAAACCTTCTTCGCTGCTTTCTTTTTAGGTGCTTCGGGGATAGGGATAGGTTCGCTTGGTGGTGACTGTGCGACGCTTCGCTCGCATCGTTCGGCATTTGCCGAACTTGATCTCTCTTGCGGTACAGATGGTTCAGGTATGGGGATAGGTTCAGGTGCGGGTGGAGCAGGTTCGGGTGCTGCCTTCGCTGCCTTCGCTGCCTTTGCTTCGTCCTGCTTCTTGATTTTCGCTATTCTCGCCAATTCTAGTCTCTTCAAGAGGACATCTCTTTCTGCTGGTGTAATCGCCATTTCTTCTGTTATAATATAACACAAGAAAATAATTTCTTAATCTAAACTTTTGCCTAAATTATTTACCCTTCAATTTATCTGGGATATGCTTGGCGTAAACCAATCCTGCCGTTGCGACTGAATGTTGCATCGTATTAGCGAGTGCCTGCTTCTTCGCCATCTCATCTTCATCTACTTTGTATAAGTCCGAAACAACAGCACGGCGAATCTGGGTCGAACCAACCTTGACACCATCGCCCGAGAAGATACTATTTATAAGTTTGGTATAGGTTGGTCGAGAGATTGGAGCGTCCGTCCCGTCCTTGCCCAAGAACCACCCATGCGGGGACATACGGGCAATCACCTCGCTATATCTGATAATCTCCCGTGCAACATCAGTAGGCAACTTGATTATCTTCTCGGCGTACTCCTTCTTCGTCTTGAAATTATTCAGATAGATTGTTGCCTCGCCTGTCCTCTTACCAATCAGAATATAATTAATATCCTCATCTTGTTTGGAGGGCATAGCAGTAACCAACTTCGCATCGGCAAGATCATTTCGCATCGGGCAATTGATATGAACTAGCAAACAAAGATATTTCATAAGCATCATATATTCCTTATAAGTGTCGATGGCGGTAATGTCGGGCAACTTCTGGCGAAGGTATTCAACTTTCTCTTTCATTCCGTCCACTCCAACCCAGTTGTCCGCCACCTTTGGATTCATCGTATTTGTAGCGTAGGTGCTATTGACTGCGTCGCTCAACTCGCCCATACGCTTATCCAATATACCCAGTATCTTATCGGGCAATTCAAACATATCGCTCCACACTTTCAAAATAGCGATATTATTCTTCTTACTGAAGTCAGACTTCATAGCATTAATGTAATCCATAATCTTCTTGAAGTTGGTCTCAATCCATTTACCCGAATCGATTGGTGCTGAATCACCCAATCCAATCTTTTTGTAAAGACTGTTGATTGTAGATCTATAGGTTGTTAAGGTCTTTTCCGAGAGATGCGACATTTATATAAATACCAGATATATTATTTATATAAAGTTTCCTAAATAGGCAAAAGATTATTGCGATGCGAATTGCATCTCTTCGTCAAAGCAAAGTCTAACCCACCGATGCTTATCGTACCATAGGTTAAGAAACCCGTGCGGGGTATGCTCGACAAGGGTTAGAGCATCGTGGTAATTCTCTTTTGAACCTTTAAAGAGTGGCGAGAACTCGTTGAATATCGAATCAGCAATACCAGCGTCTTTGCTCGCAAACATAATGATATTATTCGCATTCGACCTGACGGGTTTCGAAACCATCTTATAATGCTGGGTTAGAATAAAGACATTACACAGGTGAGGTTCGTGACGATGCTTGATAATGAACTTCACGAACCATTTACCGTCTTTCGAGTTTGCACCGCTAATCAAAGGCGATCCAAGTTGGTCGTCCACCACCAAAGTAGAAATAGGTGGGTGATGAAAGTTATGCTGTTTAATCAATTCCTTTACATCAGTATCCTCATCAAGCATACCCGATTCAATCAGGATATTCAATTCGTCCTCATCTATGCTGTTCTCTTTTTTCAGGTACTTCTCAAATATATCAAATATAAACTGATGCTCCTTCCAAGTATTTATTCTCTCGGCGATCTCATCTAGAATCCCTTCCATCGACTTACGATTGAACTCATCATAATATTTAATGTTGTCGGGATACTGCTCTAAAAGATGCTCCACCTTTGCGTCTTTAGTACCTGACACCCAGTAAACAATATTGTCTCCAGTAAGCATAACATCTTTTTCAATATTAAGGATATTAATGACGGTATTGGTTTTACCCGAGTTTCTTGTGCCTGTAATAACGGATAAATAGAATGATGCTTCACCGCTCATATGGTAAGTCGGGAAAGCATATGACCCTGTTGTCTTGACTTCTTTGTTCTTGTATTTAGAAACTTTCTTTAATTTAAGTGCCGACATTTAATTCTTTTATTATAATAATAAGATATATTAAATATAAGATTTAATTCTAATGGCGAAAAAGAAAGTGTTACGGAAGAAACGGAATCCTGCACAGAAGAAACCACAACCATTACCTAAATCAGTACAAGCGTTACTCCGATATTTAGGTGGTAGTGATGTAAAGGTCTCATCATCGGCACGACAACCAGCGATGGTCGCACAGCAATTCGCACCACAGCAACAGCAACAGCAACAGCAGTTTCAGCAAGCACCACCACTCCAAGCGAGACGACAGCAACCGGTAGGTCAGACGATCGCCGCATCACCACTTGCAAGACTAGCACCACCACCACCAGCACCACAACCAACACCCGCACAGCAAGCACCTATAATCATTAAGCAATCCAAGAAAGAAGCACCAGCATCTAGTGATGTCCTTGCACTCAGAACCAAAGTGGGATTACTAGAACAGGGATTATCATCATTTAAGCAACAGGCGGGTCAGGTCGCAGTCGCATTAAGCGAAGGTATTCGCAAGTCACTAAAGGCATCGCAACATTATCAGGAGCAGGATTACGACCCGCTTGATAGTGAGGTTGACATGTCGCCAGCATCGAAACCATATGTAGCAGAACAAGGGTTACAAGTGACTACCGCTCTCTCGGATATATTTTCATCGAGACCAGCACGGTCATCATCAGTCCCGTTACGAGCGAGTGCCGCATATGAACCTGTAGAAATAGAAGCAGGTCAGGGAGCATACGCCGCAGGGCAATATGTTAAGGCGGTTGCAAGTCCAGAGATGACCCCGAAAGTAACATTAAAAGGTAGACCAAGACTTACCGAGCAACAGAAGGCGGCGAATGCTGAAGCAAGGAAACTAGAGAAGGCACAGAAGAAGGAACTGCTTAAGACGGCAGGAGAACAGTTATATCAAGAAGGTCAATCAGCAACCAAAGCATTAGAAGCACTAACTAGGACAATTACCGTAAAGAAGAAACTGAAGATAGTTCCAAAGGCGGGAAGCAAACTTGAATCTATGATGAGTGGTGTAGATCCATCAACCCAAGTACAGTTTTTAGCATCAGGTGGTGGAGCAGCAGCGGCACCGCAACAACGGGGTCGAAGTGTTTTAGAAATGATGGGTGGTGGTGGAGCGGCGAAAAAATGATATAATAATAATCTTCATATAAATATATAATTGCTACTTTAGGAAATTATGTATTGCGAAACTGCCGAAGAACAGGAATGCTTTAAGAGACTCAAGGAGTTCTACCCAGCACAACACGACTACATGTTAGATCTGATTGCGTGGGTGTTTACCAACAAACCCGACAGATTTGAAGAGATTATGGCGGAGCATCGAGAGAAAGGAAATGATACTATGATAGATTTAGAGAACTTTCATATACAATCAATAATGAAATCAAAGGATTTAGAACAGTAATTTATTTTATCAGGTTATAGTATAACAAACATTAAGCAAATGCACGGAGTAGGTTCAATCAAAATGTCTGCTGTACCTTCGGGTGTTGGTAAGATGGCGTCGGGTGCGATGAAGTTCGGCGTTGGAAAGATGGCGGGCGGTGAGGCGGAAGCAAGGAAAGCGGGAATGAAGGCGAACGAAGGTTTAGAGAAATTGATGGTCGCCAAAGGCAAGAAATAATAATTCCAATTCATTTTAGGAATAAACGAAAATATACCAAAATTATCTTCTTTTGGTATATTATAACAACATCACATAATGACCGAATCAATTCCGAAGTCCCTCCAATATGGTTGTATGAACTCACAGGCACGAGTTGTTCGCCAGACTTTGCAACCGCAAGGTGTTTCTACCGGTACGACCCAGCAGCAGACAACCTTTAGGTTCAAGTTGCCCGAGAAGTCCCTGATCGATCTTAAGTCTCTTTCTTTCTACTATGACTATGTTGTGTCTGGTCTTACCGATGCTGATACGAACTTTAGCAACGCCCTTCTGCCTGCTGCATACAAGCACTTTTCTTCCGTGAAGTTCTATGTGTCTGGTGCCGTCGCCGCAAACGGAATGTGTAACCACTATGATATGGCGTACCACGCCCTCGTTCGTGCCTCTGGAAGTGAGGACTGGGTCAATTCCCGCTGGAACAACGGTCACGCAGAAGTGTTGGTTGGTGGTGATATTAACGCCTCTCTCTGCAGTTTGGTTACTCGTCCTACTACCTCCGCCAACGGTTATGATGCAGGACTTACTTCCCGTACTGCCCACTTCACTTATGATGATCTGCTCGGTCTCCCCAACTCCAAGAACTTTGTTTTGGACACCAGTCTTTTCGGTACTTGCGAGGTAGAACTTCAGATGTCTCCTAACACTTCTATCAAGTCTTCCCGTGCAGGAACTGTGACTTCTGCTGCTTTGAGTTCTGCTCTTCTCGGAACCATCTCGGGCATCAACGCAAAAATCGACACGGTAGTTAGTGTATCCCCGTTATATGTAAGTCTGTTGGCGGAGCGTCTCCAGGTCGATACACCTATCCGCCTCCCATTCCAGTCAATCGCCACATCTGTTGTGACGAACTCGGGCAATAACCGTATCACCCTGAACTCTAGTTGCGTCGATGCTATTCTCGTTGCTCCTCTCGCTGCTGATCCTAATGCATTTGCTTCTATTACTGCTGCTAGTGCCGATGGTATTCTTAACGCTAATCGCTATAAGTTTGATTCCGGAAAGACTCCCGCAAACGCATCTGGTGCAACATTCCAACTTCAGGTTGGTTCTGAAGTGTTCCCTCGCCAACCTCTCCGTATCGATGAGTGTGCTGACCTTACCGTCAACAGCATCTACGGCAACTCGGCACAGTCTCGTAACCTTTTGTTTGCTGGTATTGCTGCGAATGTGCAATCCTATTCCAAATCTAACTACCTTGCTGAGAATTGCGTGATTATGCAGAAGTTTATGCTCGGCGAGGAAGGTTGGGCAACTGGTCTGCTCAGCGGAATCAACTGCTCGGGAGTCAGTACCGACTTTGTCGTCTCCACTCAGGGATTCGCTGGGGCGAACCCAACCTTGTTCATCGCTGCCCTTATGACTTCTCAGTTGGTGTTCAACCCCGCCACCAGTTCAGTCAGCATCGAACAGTAAATATAATACAATACAATCCATTTAGGATAATATGTTATTTTTTTAATATCATAACATATTATAATACCATGCCTCTTCCCGCCAATTACGCATATTCTACTTGGGTCTTGAAATCCAAGCAACCCAAACCA
>Ga0114969_10001411_pt1 | contig 20419 bp, 16 predicted proteins | sample M_130807_MF_Meta_FD_87316 | JGI IMG/M metagenome (GOLD analysis project Ga0114969, IMG submission 87316) | Freshwater microbial communities from Lake Montjoie, Canada to study carbon cycling - M_130807_MF_MetaG | ecosystem: Environmental > Aquatic > Freshwater > Lake | place: Lake Montjoie...
CATTCGAGATGCGTGGCCCGATGACCTTGAGGAGCGCGCACTGTTTATTGCATATCGAGAAAGTAAATATCAACCTGGGGTTATCAATCGCAGTAAGTGTTGCTATGGCCTGTTTCAGATTTATTATCGCTGGCACAAGTCATGGTTGCCCGAAGTGGGAGTGACGTCGGCTAATCAATTGCTCGACCCTCGACTCAATGCAGCCGCTGCTTACCGTATGTATCAGCGCAACGGCCGGGGGCCATGGGGGTAATTGAGCTCTAGATATTTCGCTTGACCGAGTGAGCTGTTCAATTCTCAAGTGAGCCGATTCTTTATGTGCTAGGTATGGGACTATTGATTTTCAAATCTATCAGCTAAGTAGTTGAATGGGTTGAAGATCCTAGGAGTTCACGAATTATTAACGACCGATATCAAGGACCTGAGCGTCTATTCATCAGAGCTTTTCTATTAGCAGTTTTGCTAAGCGGACTGCTGTCTGGGCTCATCTGGTTAATTGTCAGAGCAAAGCCATATCAAGAGTCATTCTTGCTTTATGGACAGGCAGACCACCGGATATACATCTGGAACTATTGGGTCTGGGTTGTAGGTTTACCGCTCTTTACAGTTATTGCTGGGCTACATTTCCTACGCCGTGCAAGTTATTCAGTCAAGTCTTTCGACCTGCTTCCAACAGTCACACCAAAACCAAATCGATTTTCAAAGTCGGCATCAGTCGTGTTCTGGGCTGTGGTATCGAGCGCCTTGTATGGACCACCGTGGGGCATAAGTAGCGGGCCAATCTCATTGAACAATCATGAGACCGTGCACTTCAAAGGAATTCAGGCGATTTTCAGTGGAGCGCAGCCATATATTGGGTCGGCAAGTTCACAATATGGCCCCTTAAATCAACTGGCCGCATCTCTCTATATGAAATACCTCTCGTCAGAAACCCTCGCGGGAAATCGCGAGTATTGGGCTGCAATAAACTTTGTCGGACTCGCCGCAATTCTTCTTATTGTGGCTATTGCGTTTAGTCCGAAATCCGCATTTGTCATTAATTGCACATTGCTTGTTTGGCCTGCGTTTAACTTCTTTGCGCTAAAACCAAATGGGTTAGACGGATTTTTTGGGTGGGCAAATCCACTTAGGTATCTGTGTGCTCTAATTATCCCATTATCACTCGTCCACCGATCAATCTCAGCCGACATCGTCAAAGAGCGAATACTTATAATCGTTGCAGGATTAGCAGTGGGTTTTTTGTGGCTTTACTCACAGGAAAACCTAATAGTGTCAATAACTGTCATACCGTTGGTAGTACTAGTTTCAGCTGCTCACGACAAAGCACATTTTCGCCGAGCTCTTTTGAATTGTCTAATGCTGGTTGCTTCGGCACTAATCTTTATAGGTCTCTATTTAGTTCCATATGTTCTGAGAGGCAACCTCAAATCATTTCTTCACAATTACTTTCTGATACCGCGAGCAGTTATCTCTGGATACGCAAATTTTGAATATCAATTGATTGACAATCTGTGTTGTGACCAGAATAGGCAGTACCTACCGTTCTTTGTATGGATAGTGCTGATCACGGGCATTGCGGGTTTGTTCATTGCGTATCTTCTAGTAGTGGTCAATAGAAATCTGGATTCTCAAAATCGAGGTGAGTTCGTTAGTTTGTTTTGTCTCTGGGCTGGATCCGCAAGTGTTCTGAGCGGGGCTTTTACAAGTATGGGCGCAACTCGCGTAATTGCAACTTCAATCATTTTGCCGATATGGCTAGTTCATCTATGTGTTCTATGTTGGAGACGCTTGGCCAAGCACTGGTGGAGAGTGCTCGGTGCAGCAGTGCTGATCCTGACGCTGCTGCTCGGTTCTTATGGTCGATTTGGAAGATTTAATTCAACGGTGGGTTATGAGAACGTTAAAAAAACAATTGGAGTGCGTGTAAGTGGATTTTCGGCGAAGACGGATCCACTGACGGTGTCGCCGTTCAAATATTCACCGGACTTTACTCGGCTGAGTTACGAACGTCTTGTCAGATGGTTGACTCGAATGAATAGAGAATCCACCTACCTTGATCCAGTAATTACGCCAGTTGTAGGCGACGAGTTGGGGCTTTACTACTTTGTCGCCGATCTTGTTCCGTATCCAGTGCCTTTTGATGAGCAGACGATGGTCATAACGTCTGCGGAGGAAAAAAAGAATTTGAAAGTTCTTTCAGATCCAAACAACCAACTCTGCAACATAGTGACATCTGATTTGGAGTCATCATCAGTAGATGCTGCTAGTAAATCAAGAAATTTTTTTGTTTCGAGTTCGATTTACATTAATGGGCAGCAACTATTCCAGCTGCAAAACCAAACTTGCAGATAATGCGGTTGGTGGCTCTACGAGTTGGCGTTTACTACTGGACTGGCATTCTTGCGTGAGTTGTGCAACCAGGAACCTGTATACTTCAGGAGATGCGCTCGTAGCTCAATGGATAGAGCATCTGACTACGGATCAGAAGGTTGTCGGTTCGACTCCGGCCGAGCGCACCAGTTGTTGTACCGGCCAGACCCAATCTAGGATTTGCTCGTTTAATGTGTTCGTATCGTCATTAGCGCAGACCCCTCATTCGTAGCACAGGTGTTGCGACTCTCCTCGTACCTCGATTCATTTATTGACAAACCATTAGTAAGTAGATTGAGTTATTAATGCTCTTTACAGAACCCCTGTTCCTGTTCTTATTTCTGCCTGTGGTGCTGGTCGCCCTGAATTTGTCCCGACTTTTTGCACAGCCTCAAATCACGCAACTAATCATCTTTGTGGCGTCACTGGTGTTTTATGCGACTTGGGATGCCCGTTCAATACCTGTGCTCCTTTTTTCTTTGACGTTTACTTACGTCATTGGGGAAAAGATCTCAAGAATTAGAAATTCAACTGATCACTTGAATAAAGTTTCACAACTGGTTGGAATCGGAGTCTGTTTCAACCTGTTGGCCTTGCTCGTGCCGAAATATTGGGACGCAGCGAACAAGGTTTTGGGAGTTGTTGATTTTCAGATACCTGGGGGATTCTCCCCGTGGTTCCCTGTAGGCATGTCGTTCTTTGCATTTACACAGATTGCATATCTTGTTGACTTAAGCAAGGGCAAAGTTGAGCACGCAGACTTTCTAACACTTGGGACGTTCGTTTCTTTTTTCCCACATTTGATCGCTGGCCCCATTCTTCGACCGGCCCAAACAATCAGCGAACTTAAAAAACCTCGGGATGTGTATCCCTTGGAGTTTGAAACGGGTTTGCGGCTCATGATCATGGGCATCGCTAAGAAATCACTCATTGCCGATCCGATTGGTATATATATTCAACCATTGTTCGCCGCAATAGATTCGGGAACACAATTCAACACCCCATCGACGTGGTTGCTAGTCGCGGGTTACGCACTTCAACTCTATTTTGACTTCTCTGGATATTCTCAGATCGCAGTTGGGTTGGCCATGATGATGGGGTTTCAAATCCCCATCAACTTTGACGCGCCATATCGCTCATCAACCATCATAGATTTTTGGAAGAGATGGCACATGTCTCTATCTGCATTCTTGCGAGACTACTTATATTTTCCACTAGGTGGTAACAGGCGCGGCCAAGTAATCAGGTACCGAAATCTTTTGATCACAATGGTGTTGGGTGGTATGTGGCACGGTTCCACCATTAATTTTGCCGTTTGGGGGCTTCTGCACGGTGTGTTTCTTGTGATTGCACACGCAAGTCATGCAAGGCTTAGACCAGATTACAACCCAGTAACGAGCACCATCAAGCGCGTTATTTCATGGTCGTTGACAATGCTTGCAGTGCTTATTGCTTGGGTTCCATTTCGAGTTGGTTCAATACGCGCGACAATCGAAACCTGGCATTCGATGTTTGCTGGAATGGACGGTATCGCGGCTCCAGAAGTTTCAAGCATTTTACTCCCGGCCGTAATTGGGCTTATTTGGATAGTCGTTGAGCCCAGGGCTAAATCCAAAACGGAAGCTCCCTTCAATAAACAGCGGTCAAAATTTCACTTAGTGTGGCTCGGTATAGTGTTAACAGTTTCATTGTTGGCTCAAGGCAAAGTTGTTGACTTCTTATACGCGAGGTTCTAGTGAATCGAATAAGAATCTTGTTTTTCGTTCTTTCTCCATTGGTTGTATTTTCTACTCTTACGAGCGTGACTTGGTTGTCCGACAAGACACTTTGGTATTTCCGCGGCTATGAGTATTATTCGGAGTGGGTTTACCCCGGCCTCGCTGAACCAGATGTAGTGATGAGGGAGTCCGGCGATTCTGCGCGGGAGTTCATTTTTGATCACAGCTCATCGGTGAACTCGATCAGTCTCAATGAATATGGCGACCGCGAAATACGGTGTACAAATCCCACCGTGATTGGATTGGGCGACAGCCAGATGTTTGGTTCGGGGTTAAGCGACGATCAAACTTTTCCGGCACATGTTTACACTCTCGGTGGACCATGCATCTATAACGCTGGACGACACTCAGTTCTTGATGCACTTAGGAATCCAAGAGTTCGCGCGAATAAAGTTTTGGTGACATCAACAGAACGCGATGGGTTTGTTTGGTATTGCGCAACCCCGCCAAGCGAATGGGACCTTAGTCTTGCGATTGCCGACTCGTTTGAACTCAAGCAAAGATACTCTCTGAGAGTTGCCGCGCAGACAGCATTTAATCGAACGATTAATGTAATTCGAGGGAAAATTCAAAACTTCATAGCGCTTCGAATAGTTGCGCCTGATACGAGACTTATCAAGTTCCAGCACGTTTTTAGTCGAGAGCAACTGCAACAAAACATTGAGTGCTTAGAGCAAATGACCGTTCGATTTAATCAAGAAGGCATCAATCCGACCTATATGTTATTTCCTGCCGCCCAAACCATGTATCCCGAGTCGGCGCCACGAGAGGTTGATGAATTCACACTTACGTTTATATCCACCCTTTCAGAACTTGCCCAAGATCGAGGGATCAGTATGATTGATTCGCGACAATGTCTCTCAAGAAGTTTAGATGTTACACACCAGATACATGACACACACCTGTCCGCGGACGGGATGCAAGCATTAGCTAGGTGCTACGTTTCAAGAACAAAGTCGTCATGATCTGATACTCTCAATTGATGACTTATTTCAATTGGAAAAAATTTTTGAGTTTTGCGAGTGTCCTGTCAACAGCAGCGCTTCTATTGCAATTTAATCAATTGCACCAGTTGGATGCGTTGAGTTCTGACTTGACTCCGTATGAAGTGAGTGGGGTTGATTCTAAGTTTTTCAATCTAGTAGTAGAAAAATACGACCTCGGTTCATCCCAACCCCATGTCATTGCGCAAATGGGCAGCCAGATTTTTGTTGCTGCAAGGGAATCTATGACTGTGAAAATGATGGCATACCGAGGGAGCGCTTTGACCTTGATGCAAGCTGTTGAACTTCCAAAACTTGCCGACGAGCAAAATGGTGGTGGGAAATACATTTTGGATCTAGAGACTCGAAGTAATTCGGATCTCTTTGTTTCATATTTAGAATGGTATGACGACACTTCGAAGTGTGACCGCGTGGTCGTGATCAGATTTAGAATTCGTGATAATCGAATAAACGCGGGCAACCCTAAGAAAGTCTTTACATCCACTCCATGTTGGACTATGTTGCGTCAAGATTCCCTTCGCGGCGGCTACACCGCGTCGGGTCGACTTGCAGTTCACGGTAATCGACTATTTGTTGAGGGTGGAATGGTCATGATTGAGCTTGGTCACAACAAGTACCCCAATCCGGGAATTGGCGGATTGAGTGGAAATTTTAGAAACGATGTCCAGAAGACCAATTTGTTTGGTTCGGTTACAGAAGTTGATCTGAAAACTTTGAAATGGACGAAACTTTCAACTGGTCATCGGAATCCACAAGGTCTACTTTACGATGCACATCGAAATCTTTTATGGTCATCGGAACACGGGCCGAGTGGTGGGTGCGAGCTAAACATTATTCGAAAAGGCAAAGATTACGGATGGCCATATGTGTCGTTCGGACGCGAGTATTTTGACCCAGACATCCTTCCGGAAAATAATCTATTCAAAACACGCTACGGAACACATTCTGGTTATGAACTACCCGCGTTTGCATGGAATCCTTCAATTGGCCCTTCCCAACTTGTTGTGGTGCCGCCAGGTCATTCATTTGGTCCCGTGTGGACATCTGATCTGTTGCTTTCATCATTACGAGATCAGTCGATTTATCGGATTGTCGCTGACAAAGCTGGACGAGTCTTAGTAACTGAGCGAATTCCAATTGGATTCAGAATTCGAGACCTGACAATTGGGCTAAGTGATGTTTGGGCAAGCACTGATGATGGAAAACTGCTCCGACTCTCACGATACTTTGACCCCGCTCCATAATTTTGTTGTCACATGAGAAGGTAATGTTGAAGTTGCTACAAAACCACAAGCGAACTTCGCTTTCTGTTGGGATCTATGCCGTATCAATATTTTTGAGAATTTCAATTCCGACGAGGCCGCACTATTCAGGTCTCCACGACGATGACTGGATGGTTTCAAACGCATATTGGCTAGCTAAAGGCGAGTTTGTTAGACCGTGGACAATTTTGTCAATGAATAAGGAACTCGGTTACCCAATCTTTTTGGTGATCTCAAAACTTCTTCACATTGCGCCTGTGCTCTTAGCGCACTTAAGCTTTATTCTCGTTTCTGGGCTGCTCGTTCATGCAGTAAAACACTACGTGAGCAGGGGTTCGCAAACAGTGCTGCTTGTAGCGCTTATCCTGAATCCTGCAATATTCGGATTAACTGCTTCTCGAATTTACCGAGACATGTGGACGATTGTGCTCGCCCTTAGCCTGCTTACACTTGTGCTCAACCTGTTACTAAATTCTCCAAACAAGCCAAGGCTTCAAAAGCAATTATTGATCTGCATTCTTGGATTCACGTTGAGCCTTTGGTTGCGAATGACAAGAGTAGATACTTACTGGATATTGATTGTGATCCTCATACCATCGGTACCGATGATAGTTCAATTACTTCGCACGATATTCAATTTTCGACGGATTGAATTTAGGTCAGTTCAATTCGGCGTGGCTTTACTGTTGGTCTCAATCGGCCTCGGTCAGTTGACAGCACCCCATCTGTCTGCAGAAATCAACAACCGACGTTATGGCGTTAAGTTATCCGATGATTTTTTTATGGGTGAATTTGCAACATTATTCAAGACATGGTCCTCGATTAAAACTTCATCAAAAGTCGCATACACACCGATAAATCGAGAACAAAGATTAGTTGGGTATGGTCAGAGTCCACTTCTGCGAAACCTTGAACCCCAAATTGAAGGCAACTATTCGAGTGGCTGGCTGAGTATTAGCTGCCAAGCCACTCTCGTTTGTGATGACTTTGCTGGCGGATACTTTGCACATGCAGTGCGTGACGCATACTCGGATGTATATCCGAGATCTAATGGAACGCAGTTTCAGAAATTTATGAGAGACGCAAATCGTGAATTGCGCGAGGGTTGCGATACGGCAAAGATTCAATGCGGAGCAAAAGGTCTCAACACACAATTGCCTTCGTTCAGCGAGATTGATTGGACTTCGACACTCGGTACAGCAAGTTCATTTGTTTTCAACAGATCGCTAAAATTTAATGATTCAGTCGCATTTGAAGCAGTTGGCACAAGTGAAGGACCAAACCGCCGAGCTTGGAAAGATATCGTGGGCGTAAATTATGGTATGCAAAAGACCGACCTGAACGGAACGCATTCTTGGCTTAGAACACCAATTAAAATGGTGTTTGCATGGTTTGGCTGGCTACTGACTGCTTTAGTTTCAATCGGGCTGCTTTCATTGTTAACGCTAATGGTCACTCAAAGACGAAGTGTCATTACATGGCTAGGTTTCGGTTGTCTGGCTGGGGTTGGGATTCATGCATTTATAATCGCAATAGCTGCCCAGAACTCAATGGGGCTCTTGTCGTTCGATGGTGTTTGGGAGCTTACGTATTTGCTCCAAGAGATTCCGTTTCTAGTGATAGGTGGTGTTGTAGGTCTTGATCTATTGTTTACTCCTATTTCGAGATCGCAATTAAGAATCAAAACAGAATCGGGGAATGTCGGTGTGGAATAATGTTCTTTGTACTGCTATTTTGCCCGTTCGGAACGAAGCATTAAATATCAGTCGATTGATCTCATCAATTCCGTCGTTTATCGACGAAATAATTGTTGTTGATGGAAACTCTATTGACGGTTCGCTTGAGCTCGCTCAAAGCATTGACTCTGTAAGCATTGCGGTTCGCCAAGTGCAAAAAGGGAAAGGGGCTGCGCTGTCATTGGGTTTCTCATTGGCATCTGGGGAGTATGTCTTCGTGCTTGATACCGATGGGTCGATGGATCCAAACGAGCTTCCATTATTTGCTAATGCATTAGATTCAGGTGCAAGTGCAGTTAAGGGTTCTAGAAATTTGCCAAATGCGGGCTCCGATGATCTCACACATTTTCGCAACGCCGGTAATGATCTCCTTACGGGACTCACGAATCGATTGTACGGTTCAAATCTTTCCGATATCACATACGGATATTGGGGAATTCGAAGAAAGACACTTCATGAATTAGAGCTAACTCGCTTTGATGAAAATCCACCTGGGAGAATCTCCCATCGCGCGATGACGTATGGGCAAGGATTTGAAATTGAAGCCCTCATGTTGTGTCGCCTCCTTCGCGCAAAGGAGGTATTTGTCGAAGTTCCTTGTTGGGAGAACGAACGATGGAGTGGTTCGTCAAATCTGCACGCAATTTCGGATGGGGTAAGAACATTGTTAGCGATTTTTCGTGAACGATCAAAAAAGAGTGAACAAAACCGTGACTAACGAAGAAGTCATACCTTTCGTTGTGATTGGCTCGGGCCCTGCTGGTTGGGCAGCATTAGAAGCATTGGTTGAACAAGGCAAGCAACCAACATTGATTGACATTGGTTTTCGAACCGAACGTACAGTTCAATCATGGACGGCCCCAAACACGGATTCCAACAATTTTTCGCTGAAGACTCGGAATGGTTTGACGTATATGTATGACTATCCAGCTAATCGATTCGAAGAGGGTGAACTTAAATATAAGGTCCCACTGTCGGGCGCGTTTGGTGGCCTTTCAACGGTATGGGGGACGAATCTTCAGTTATGTCGCGAGGCCTGCCTGAGTGATGCACAAGACAGTGAATACACATCCGCGGCAACATCAGTTCTTAGTGCAATGTTTCATAGTGGTAGTGCGGATGATCTCGACAAAATTGGGCGCTGGCCGATTCCATTCAAAGACACAACACCGCAGTCGAACCGTATGCGAAAGATTCAAAAAAAATTGAGTAACGTTTTTGGAGATGGTCCAATGATTGCTGGTATGGCAAGAAATGCTACGAAGGGTGAGCGAACCGGCTGCACACTTTGTGGAGAGTGCATGGCGGGCTGTCGATACGACGCAATCTTTTCAACCGAAAACAGAATAGATAAACTTATATCGGAAGGCAAGATTGACGTAATTACTGGAACCGTGGAGCGCATTTCCTCCAGTAAACATTTCTATGATATTTCGTGCACTAGTAATGATCTCGAGTCAACATTTAGCATTGCTTCATCGGTTGTATTTCTTGCTGCGGGGTCAATAGCGTCGAGCGCTATTTTAATGAAAAGTGGCCTAGTGCACAGCGAAGTTACTCTGCGTGAAACCCAGGTCGCTTATCTTCCGATTCTTGTACCAAGCTTTGGCTCGAGCAAGCCGACTCAATATTCACTTGCTCAAGTGTTCATTGAATCAAGAAGCGGATTATCTTCGGACGCTTCATTTCACATGTCAGTTTATGAGCCAAGCGAAGAATGGCCGCAGCGCATAAAAGCAATACGACCAATTCTTGGAAGGCTCTTTGCATGGATCTTTCTGAAATACGTAATTGCGGGGATTTGCTTCCTGCCGTCTTCGTTAAGTGGCCAGCTACATCTAAAACTAGATAATTCGGGAGTGATTAAGATTTCGGATGAACGACCTACCCAAACCGTAAGAAAATTTAAATCGGTATTAAGAGGATTTAGGCGGGGTAGTGTTCGCGCCGGCGTTTTTCCATTAGTTGAATTTGCCGAATTCCCGTCGGTCGGGTCTAGTTTTCACGTAGGGGTTTTAGAGTCTGACGGTGAGAGATGTCTTCACGAAGATGGATCTACGAGTTTGGGATCGGGTTTGCACGTAATTGATGGGGCAGCTCTACAGGTTTTGCCAACCGGTCCGGTAACCCTTTCAATAATGGTAAACGCAACCATTATTGTAAATCGAGTGTTGGCAAAGACATGAGGATTGGTGTTCTAGGTACCACAAATGAAATAGGACGGGGAGTAGTCGATCGGCTTGGCTCACTCGGGCATGATGTGGTGGCACTTGATCGCCAGAAAAAATCGATGAGCATAAATTATGTGAGCATTGACCTGAGAAGTTTGAAACAACCAATTGAACTAAAACTAGATTCATTGGTATTGCTTTCTTGGATTGGCACTCCAAGAAACTCGGTGACAATGGACATTAACGTTCGTGCCTACAAACATTTGGCAAGTGAGTTGAGAAAGGAAGGCACCTTTCCAGTTTTCATATCATCGATGACGGCCAAATCGCCTAGCAGGTCAGTTCATTCACACGCGAAAAGAGAGGTAGAGTCGTTGTTTATGGGTTGGGGTTCCATCCTTAGACTTGGACAAGTCTTGACAAATAGTGGGAGCGTTGCCGGAAAATCTGCTAAGAAATCGGCAATACTGACCAAATTCGGCCGGGCAATTAGGACTGACCTATTGATACCGAGCGTACAACTCGAAAGCGTTGTAGATCGAGTGTGTTCAGTTGCGACCTCGCGATCGATTAGTGTTTGCGAATTGGTTGACCAGTATCATCAGGTAGGTGGAAAATCAAAAGCTGCTCCTCTGGTTTCGCGGAAAACATTAGAAAACATTGTGAAAATAAGCGCATTATTGGCTTTTAAACAGCGCACCAACATTATTGATCGATGGTATGCGCTCGTTGACAGCCAGTAAAACAATTCTTGGTGATGTGGATGTCGTTGAAGTCTCAGAAATGGATGCATGGCAAAAGCCCCAAGAGCAGATTGAAACAGTCGGACTAGTCAGCCCATATCACCGCTTGCAAAATACGTTAGCAAAGTAAAGAATCTTGTGAAAGAGCAACGCGTCTGTTGGGAGTTATTGGTTAAGCATTATGGAATTTGCAAACTTGAATCAGTCAAGCCAAATATAGAGACAAAAATAAAAAAATTCAACAAAAATGACAATGTCCAATTTATCTGTTACATAGGACCAATACTGGGAGTTGTTCAACCCTGACAGCTAAAACGGGTATCCCGATAATCACGTCGCACCATGACACGTTCTAAACGTTTTTCACGAACGCAAAGCAAGTCGTCTGCTTGAGGTAGGCGTTGGTAACGGACCAGCAATCCTCATTTTCTCGGGCTCGGGAATGGAATTCTTCGGATTTGACAACAAGCCAGAAATGGTTGCGAAGAGCAAGTTGAACGATCGGTTTGAATCATTGCCCTAACCACACCACGGCTAGCCGTAATTTTTTAAGTACGACAAAACATTAAGACAAGGAACAAAAAACATCTGCTAAATCATGCAAGTAAATCTAGACGTTTGATTTAATTTCATGGATTAGACCATGCTCTTCCAGTGTTTTTGCTGCATCGGCAACATCAAAGATTGATAAGCCGCAGATTTCTGCGAGAGTCAATAAATCTGTTTCACCATCGCAATAAGACAGAACATTCAATAAGACGTCCACTGATGCGGAAACCTTGCCTCCGCCAAGGGTGGGGTACAGGCCTCGCTTGCCGAGTTGAGGCTCACAAGGGAATCGGGCAATGTACGTGCGGTTACTCTCGGCTGTCTGGATACAAGAGGAGATCATATTAAATCCTCCTTCAAGTCCCGTAGAGGTGACGACATCAAAATTGTCCAAGGAAGTGTGGTATTCGTCGTAACAGCCATATTTGGTTCGGCTTAATGAGACCAACGGAAGATCAACTAACGGGCTGCCGTACTGACGCTCATCACTAGCGCGTTCCAAAAACGAGTGCTGCACAAACGAAGGTGAAAGTATCGGCAAAATGTGGCCAGCTATGCGGTCAGCCAGTGTTTGTCCCTTACGTGATGAAACGAATGAATAGTTTCTGTCGTCTCCAACACATGAGATATTGAAACCGACATGAACATGTTCACGCAGATGCTCCAAGTGCCGGCTCAGATAGTAAATAGCACCGATGGTTTCAGGAAGGAAAACAAGTCGGTACGTAAAATGGCGTGGGGCACTCTGCAACCATTTTCCGATAAATGTGAGCACTGAAGGGCCCGATACTTCGTTATTTGCCATTGAAGGATGGCAAATATATGTGGAGAGGAACACTTCTTTAGATGACTCACCAGGAATCACTAACTCTGCATAGTTCATAACACCTTGAAATTTTCGAGACCGAATCACCGCTCGGTAAGTGTCAGGGACTAGCGCCGTTCTCTGAAGATGAGTGAGACAAAACCCCCAGCGATCAGAGTAATAAGAGGTTACATAGGGAATAGCTTCTGGCTTATCGGGCAGTGAATGAAGATGCTCTTGTAACTCGTCAAGAGAAAGTGAGACATCAACTGCAGTGGAATATCCGACCACATGGAGATTGTTGTTTGCGAAATCCACCAATCTTTTTCCAGAAGAGTTTTCGATATACGCTTCAGTGATTTCCCATTCATCAGGAACCACCCAATCAAAGGCTTCAGTGCCAGATGGAACCGCGTGCACAGTGAGGCCAGGAAGGTGCTCTTTAATATGTCGAAAAGTTTCTCGAACACCTTCACCCGTCAAGCTTCGATTGATTGGGAAAATAACTTTCGCAAAGCTAAGAATTTCTTCACCAATCATGATGCAACCGGATAAAACTTAATTGGCATCAACAGAAACAGCATAAATTCTATTTCAATTTTTGACAAGCGTTTTGTGTATTCTCGAGTTGAAATATTGAAGTAAGTGACTTCTGGGTCCATTGCTGACGGCCACTCCTTAACGATTCGAATTTGATTCTCAATGTTGCGGTCTTTGGAGAATTCTGCAAGTTTTTCCTTCAGCCTGTTCATTTTTTCATCAACTGAAACTATTTCATAATGGACGCCAACCTTGTCGGTAATATCAACTGCTGGAACACCTGCATATACGCGATTCTGCTTCATGTCGTGAGTTACCACCGAACCCATGAGTGCGAGGCTTTGAGCTTCTGCAGTTATTGGTCCGACAAGAGATTTCCCACCAAAATAGACGTCGTCACCAATAATCAGCTCTCGTCGCCATTCCCAAGTACAACCTTGCAAAGTGTCCCCAAACTTCATATGCGTCCATAATTGGCATCCGGCCGCCACAGCAACACCATTGCCGATTACAAGTAGTCCAGTTGCATCAATAATGCAGTCTCGGCCAATCCAAGAACTCATTCCAATCCTGCACGGACTTTTTGCAGCAATTTCAGTGTTCTCTCCTATAACGGTGTAATCCCCAATCGAAATTTCGGGACCCTCAAGTACAACGTTGTCCTTGATCAGTACCCCGTCACCAATTGAGAAATTGTCGACATCTATGGTGACATTTTTGCCGATTCGAACACCTGTCTTGCCATCTGTATGGGACACGAGATCATCTTATATCACGTCTAAGTTAGAGTTTTATGATGATGGAATCCAATGGCCAGGTTTTGATAATTGGTGCTGGTCCTGCTGGGCTGACTGCAGCGTATGAGTTAAAACGGCACAATGTTGGGTGCATTGTGATCGAGGCAGATGATGTTGTTGGCGGGATTTCTCGCACAGTTGTGAAAAATGGGTGGCGTTTTGATATTGGTGGACACCGTTTCTTCACAAAGGTGCCAAGAGTTGAAGCATTCTGGCACGAAATACTTGAAGACGAACGTTTTCTGAGCAGACCTCGAATGAGCAGGATTTTTTATCGTAATAAATTTTTTGACTATCCTCTTCGGGCAACAAATGCACTAGGAAATTTAGGGATAATTGAATCAATACGTTGCGTTCTTTCGTATGTTTGGGTTCGCATCCATCCCCCAAAAGATCAGTCAACTTTTGAGGGATGGACAGCTTCGCGATTTGGATGGAGGCTGTATCGAATATTTTTCAAAACCTACACAGAGAAGGTTTGGGGTGTTCCTGCTCGAGACATCCAAGCAGACTGGGCGGCACAACGAATAAAGAATCTTTCGCTTTTCAAGGCAATTGTAAATGCATTGCTTCCTAAACGAAATTCAACCAAAATTACATCTTTGATTGATCGCTTTCAATACCCTGCGCTTGGGCCGGGGATGTTTTGGGAAGAGTGCGCAAGACAGATTACGCAATCGGGTTCATCGATCGTTTTTGAATCTAGAGTTAAGGAAATTTGTCATGAAAATGGCATGGCTACATCCGTTCAGTACATTTCAAAGTTAGGTGTTAGCACTCGTGTGGATACAAGCGCGGTGGTCTCCTCGATGCCGCTTCCAGACTTGATTCGGTCAGTCAAACCTCAAGTTCCCAAGGAAGTGATGGATGCCGCAAATGGGTTGGTCCATCGCGACTTCATGACAATCGCCCTCGTGCTTCCGGACACAGATATTTTCCCAGATAACTGGATATACATACACGATCCTTCAGTGCACGTAGGTCGGATTCAGAACTTCAAATCGTGGTCTCCGTTTATGGTCAAAGATGGTTATACGTGTTTAGGTTTGGAATATTTCGTAAACGTGGGTGACCATCTTTGGGAGATGGATGACGACCTTCTGGTTGCACTGGGCAAAAATGAATTGGCGAGTTTAAACATTGTAAATGTCGAAACAATTACCGAAGGGTATGTCTTTCGGATGCCCAAAGCGTACCCTATGTATAATTCCGATTATCAAACCAACGTGAGCATTATTCGCGAATGGCTAAATACGAACTTGACAAATGTTTATCCCGTTGGACGAAATGGTATGCACCGATACAACAATCAAGATCATTCCATGTATACAGCCATGCTCGCGGTGGAAAATATATTTGGTGCGACAAACGATATTTGGTCAGTAAACATAGATGATGATTATCACGAAGAAGTCAAAGATTAGTCAGACTATGGATAAACACGTCGTAGGGGCACAAATCGACGAACTGGACTCTTTGAATTTTAGTTTCATTTTGTTTTGTGTGGCCATACCGCTAAGTCTTTGGTTTGCGCTGCAAATATCGGCAGTTAATCACCGAGAAACCATTGAACTTCTTGTTCCACTAATTTTTATGTTGGTAGCTTGTTTGGTTGGAGCATTTATACCATTTGAGAATTGGAACCTGCACCCAAGAATTCAAACTTTCGTTGGAATTTCATCTTTGATAGTGATCGCCGGCGAACTGCAGATAATGGGTCACGGAAGATTCCCATATCTTTGGCAGGGGTTCGGTCTAAAAATTGTTTTGTTAGCAACATTGATGACGTTACCCATGATGTCACGAGTCCCAAATTTGATCCATTCTTTTATGAATACTCGCATCAACCTGAAGAGAGCGATATCTATTACTGGACTTTTAGCGATCGTGGTGCTTTACATACCCTCATTGATTCAGCCTGGATGGGGAATAACAAATATGGGTGATGCAACCCATCAGGTATTGGAAGAAATTTCAGGACCAATCGTAGGTAATTTTCCTGGAGTAAACGCGGTATCAACGTATACAACCTTGCTTGGAATACCGCTATTACCGATGCGATGGTTCAATCTTGATAATCAAATAAAAATGTCCATAGTTCTTGCTTGGGTTAATCTTCTTGTGATTGCCACCCCCGTATTCATGGTGCTGATAGTTCGACGACTTTCTCGATCCAAGTCGTGGTTCTGGTCGGCATTGGTTGTTATTCCGACACTGATGGTTTCTGGTGACTGGGCTGCGGCTTCAACGAATGCGGAATCGCTATCGATGATTCCCGGTAGAACATTGTTGCCGATAGTGCTCGGCTATTTTTTGATCAAAACAGTTTCCACCCTTCAAGATCCACAATCATCTAATGTGCCTGTGTTTATTGGCGCATTTGGCGTAGCAGTTGCAATGAACAATATTGAGTTTGGATTACCTGCATTAGTTTCAATGATGCTCGTCTTGCTAGTTATGGGGTTTTTCGATCAGCGATCTTTTCGTTCTTTCGGAAAGGTGTGTTTTGGTATTGTAATTGGATTCATTGCGTACGTTATGTTTTCATTTGTGGTTGATGGAACATATGATTTCAAATTTCGAATTGGCTCATATGCAGGTAAGCCATACTCGCCATCTGAGATTTTTCCAGTGATCTCCGTCCATAACGTTTTGCTAGCTTTGTTTGGATCAGCAATCGTTTCGGGTATTTACCGTTTAAGACTTGCGAAAAAAGCAACAACATCTAGCGATTTTGGTGTTGCAACTTGTGCTATTTATTTTGGAATTTGGGGGTTTACATCCTTTCCTTACTGTTCATATCGATGTGTTGAGGGTTTGTACATGTCAACCCAGATATATCTTGTACCGGCAATAATGTGCGCCTGTGCTTTGGTGCTGTTACACATTCCCACCCTGAGTTCACTAAGTGAATTTGAAATCAAGAAAAGAATTAGATACGCACCTTTGCTTTTTTTGTGCGCTTTTTCGGTAACGACATTGTTGCAAGTTCCAAATCCACGGGACGAATGGAGACGTTTGAGCAATAGTGCGACATCAACCGAGTGGTCATCCACTGCGTTGAGAGGAGTCCCAGATCAATGGAATTCAGAAACTATTGACTGGATAAGTACGAACGTTATTCGAGAATTTGCCTTACAGATAGGAAATAAAAATATCGGTTATTTTGGATACATGGGTAATTCGGTTGAACTTGCTACGGGTATTGATAATTTAACAAGAATCAATAGTGGCGAGGTTTTACAGATTAAAGGTACGGATCAGATTCGCAAACTTGCATGTGTGGGTGTTGATCAGAAAGAAAAAGAATTCATTATTGTTTATGGAATTGATTTTTTTTGCCGTGGTTATCAATTGGATGAGAAATTCCAGTCAACTACCCCAGGCTTGATTGCGTTCAGGAGGCAGGGGTAGATGGAACCTAAGATAATCGTCGCAGCAGGTCAATAAGTCCACCACGTGCGACTCGGTTGTGTGCGGAAGCATTCGAATCTTGAGTGCTTACTTTGTTTACTTGGTAATACTGGAAGGCTTCGAGCAACATTTCATTATTGGTCTTGGTTGGCCGCCAATCGGTTGCACTTTGAATCTTCGAGGTATCAAATTCGAATGAACTCGCGATCATTCGATACTGATATGGACCAAGTGGCGAAATTCTTAGTGTATGCATTATACGAAGTAAAAATATTGTAATTCCAAGGGGAATTCGTACCAGTCGAGCCTGGGACTTGGTCTGATCAATAACGTATTGAAATGAATCGGCCATACGTGGCACATTCATTGAACCGACGTTATAGACCCCCGAAAGTTTCGCTTTGAGTATTTTGGAGATTGCATCGCAATAGTCGGGTGCATAGACAAACTGATATCGGTTATTGCCACTACCAACCACATACACCCGACGGCCTTCTTCTATAAATTGAAAAAGGATTCCCAGAAGACCAAGCCGCCCGGCTGAAACAATTGTTGGAGATCGCATTATGACCACCCGAATTTGATCAACGCGAGATTGAAGTATTCGTTCCCCCTCCAATTTTGATTTGCCATAGATTTCAACTGGCTCTGGTGGCTCTTGCTCGGTGACCGGAACATGAAATTCATTTGCCCATAGACAATTGCTTGACAGAAAGACAAACGATTCACATCCGAATTGAATCGCTACGTTGGCAAGAATTCTGGTGCCATTAACATTTGATGTCCAAAGGTCTTCCTCGCTCGGGCGCTCATGTGCAAGGACAGCTGCTGCATGAATAACGGCTTGCGGTTTGAATTTACTGAAGATGAGAGTTAAAGCTGATTCATCTCGAACATCTGCTTGGCTGAAATGGAAGTTCGTTGGACGGCGTTGATTAAGTCTGTCAACACCCATTACGTTATGCCCGTGAGAAGTAAAGTATTCAGCAATAATCTCACCGAAAAATCCTGCAGCGCCAGTTATGAGAATTTTCATATGTTTGTGGGATTTGGCGGTAATGAAATATCTTTAGTAAACATACAAACAGAATAGTTAAGTTGCTGGGTTACTCTACCAATTTCCATAAAACCAATCCGCTTGTGAAAGCGCAGTGAGCCTGGATTCGGTGGCTCAAGATTTACTTCACAACACAAGAGTGAATGCTCTGCCGAGTTGAGCATGCGTTGCTCAACTGATTGATAGAGCAATGCACCAAGACCACGGTTCTGGTGATTGGAATCAATTGCGATCCGGTCGAGATAGACAAAACTCTCGAAACGATCAGCAAACCATTGATGATTGGTGCCGGCATCCGGTGCATTTGGATCAAACGTGATGCAGAAGGCGCAAACTTCACCATGTTCGTTGTCTATCAACAAAGCATGTAGTGAATTGCTGAGATCTGTTTCAAGCTCAGTAAAAGTCAGTTCGCTTACTCCAGGTGTATTTGCGTTGTTGATCTCGAGCACCCTTGCTAGATCTGCGATTTCAATGTTTCGGACGACTGGCTGGAAGATGCTCATGGTTCTGCTCTAGCCTGACAGGATGACAACACAATTACCAACTGGATTTGAGACTGCGATCTTCGGGATGGGATGCTTCTGGGGTGCCGAGCGTTTGTTGTGGCAACTTGAAGGTGTGACGTCGACTGCGGTTGGATATGCCGGGGGCCATACAGTAAATCCCACATATAAAGACATTTGTTATCTCGACACCGGTCACGCCGAAGTCGTTCAGGTTTTATTTGATCCCGCCCAACTCACGTATCAGATACTGTTGAAAACATTTTGGGAGTCACACAACCCAACTCAGGGCATGCGTCAGGGAAACGACGTGGGTTCTCAGTACCGCAGCTTGATCATGTGCACGACAGAAACCCAACGCGTTGAGGCACTTGCAAGCAAAGATGTATATGCAACCCAATTAGGCGCTGCTGGATATCCAGCAATTACAACAGAGATTATTCCAGCTACCGAATTTTTCATGGCCGAGGAATATCACCAGAGATATCTTGAGAAGAATCCAAATGGCTATTGCGGTATCGGTGGCACGGGTGTGTCGTGTCCTATTGCTTCCATCCACGCTTAAGGATGTCCTCTCGGTCTGCGTCGAGCGGCCGCCCTTCCCATCCAAGTACACCAGGTGTTTTTGAAAGCTGAGCAATGAGTCCCTGCATTGGGGTTGACCCAACGACAGGAATCATTTGTCTGGCTGCGTAATGCTCGTCGGTTGCAATGTCGGCCATGTCAAAGACAGGACCAACGGCGGCTTCTGCTGCAGTGAGTGTTGCAACGACTTCGTCTCGTGTGCGTGCGGCGCACCAGTCGATCATCAATTGTTCGAGTAATTCACGATTGGCCATGCGTCCGGCAAATGTTGAAAACCGATCATCGCCACCAACACCCAAAACTTCCATCACGCGTGCTGCCACCGAGTCGCTTGATGCCGAAACCCCAACCCACTTTGCATCGCTGCACTGATAGACGCCACGAGGCACCGAATATGGCAAACCAGATCCAAGTCGGGGCTGCAACTCGCCACTGAGTTTGTATAACGAAACAACTGGACCCATCAACTGAAACACCGTGGTGAGCAAATTGACATCCACCACCTGACCAACACCTGAATGCAACGCAACCATCGTCGCAAAAGCAGCGGTGATGCCAGTTACTTCGTCGGTGAGTGCAATTGCTGGCAACATCGGTGGCCCGTCTTGGTCGCCACTGACAGCGGCAAGACCAGCCATCGACTCGGCAATTGATGCAAAACCTGGGCGAGATGCATAAGGACCGTCTTGACCAAACCCAGAGACTCGAACGATCACGAGCTTTGGGTTGCGCTCAAGCAACATCTCTGGCGAAAGATTGAGTCGCTCGAGTGTGCCTGGGCGAAAGTTTTCAACAAGCACATGTGCTTCATCGACAAGACGCAAAAAGATCGTACGGTCACTCTCATCTTTGAGATCAAGCGCGATGTTGCGCTTGTTGCGGTTGACGAGTTTCCACCATAGGCCTTCACCATCGCGTGGGTCGCGCCACGCCATACCGCGTAATGAATCACCGGAGTCTGGTTGCTCAACCTTGATGACGTCTGCCCCGAAGTCGGCCAAGTATCGCGCACAGTTTGGGCCAGCCAACACTGTCGAGATGTCGACTACTCGAATGTCTGAAAGAGGTGGGTTCAAAAACTAGAACCCTGGGCGTGATCGTC